>Ga0209606_1000242_pt1 | contig 87467 bp, 66 predicted proteins | sample AD_UKC057_MetaG_FD_184412 | JGI IMG/M metagenome (GOLD analysis project Ga0209606, IMG submission 184412) | Active sludge microbial communities of municipal wastewater-treating anaerobic digesters from USA - AD_UKC057_MetaG (SPAdes) (version 2) | ecosystem: Engineered > Bioreactor > Anaerobic >...
GCTTTGTCAACAGACTCCAGACAGTTCGTTTCCTCCCTGCCTGCTGTCCAAGCTACGGGGTCCTGACTTTTTCCCCGGCAGGCTTGCTTTCTTCCTGCTGAACATTTCCGCCTTATCTGGACGTACTAAAGTTCGGCGTTCCCAGGGCGTTCCCAAAAAATTAAAAAACCGGCGGAACTGAAGTTCAGCCTTCCCAGAAGGGTGCTCCATCAAAGACGTTCCCAGCCGGCGCACCCCGCGTCCGCTCCCAAGCGCTTCCAGGACATATGACCCGTGGGCTCATGATTGAACCTCTATAAGCCATTGGCGGAAATATCGCCCCAAGAACGAAAAGAGCGTATAATCCCGGATAGCGCACCACACTTTTCTACACTTGGGGGATTAAGATGGAAAAAGAAACCTTCCGCCGGCTCGCGACCTTAGAAGAAGTCAACCGTTGTTTGCTCTGTTTGGACGCGCCTTGTAGGGCGGCATGCCCTTCCGGGCTCGAACCGGACCGGGTTATCCGTTCGATTCGATTCGAAAACCTTAACGGAGCGCGAAACCGCCTGTCAGAGGATTTACCTTGCGCGACGTGCGAAGCACGCGAGTGCCAAACGGCTTGCTTGAAAGGAAAGATCAACCGACCGATCGACATCCCCCTCGTCCTGCGGGAAGCCCGTTCCTTTCAGGAATATCGGACCGATGAACCGAGTTGTTCCCTGGATTTCTGCGGCGTGTGGTGCGAAAACCCCTTCTTCCTTTCTTCCTCCGTGGTTGGCAGCGACTATGAGATGATCGCCAAAGCCTTCGAGATGGGGTGGGCCGGGGTAGTGTACAAAAGCATCAGCGCCTTCGTACCGAAAGACACGTCACCTCGGTTTGGGGTGCTTCGAGCGGAAAATGGGGAAATAATCGGGTTGAAGAACATCGAGCAAACCTCGAATCGGTCTCTGTCCGAGAACCTCTCCATCCTCGCCAGACTCAAACGGGACTTCCCGCGTAAGGTCGTCGTCGCCTCGATTATGGGCCGGAATGAGGAAGAGTGGACCCAATTGGCCCAAGCAGTGACCGCAACCGGTATCGATATGATCGAATGTAACTTTTCTTGCCCCCATATGGCCGCCGATGGCGTCGGTTCGGATGTGGGGCAAAACCCCGATCTCGTGAAGGCTTACGTTCGGGCGGCGCTCAAAGGCACGCGGTTACCGATTCTGGCGAAGATGACCCCGAATACCGGAAACATGGAAATCTCCGCCTTAGCCGCCTTTGAGGCCGGAGCGACGGGGCTTGCCGCGATCAATACGGTCAAAAGCTTGATGGGCATCCATCCGGATACGTTTTCGTCGGACCCGGACGTCGGCGGAAAGTCCAGCGTGGGTGGCTATTCCGGAAAGGCCGTGAAACCGATCGCCCTGCGCTTCATACAAGCCTTGAAATCTCACGAAAAGGCGAAAAACGCCCCGATAAGCGGGATGGGGGGGATCACGACTTGGCGGGACGCGATGGAATACCTCGCGGTGGGATGCGAAAACGTCCAGGTCACAACGGCGGTTATGCTCTATGGATACCGCATCATCGAAGACTTGATCGAAGGCATACTCGGTTTTCTCGCTTCTCAAGGCTACAAAAACCTGAGCGACGTCATCGGCAAAGCCCTCTCCCACGTCGTCTCCGGAGAAGACCTCGACCGGGATAGCCTACAGTTCCCGAGGTTCGATAAGGAGCGGTGCGTCGGGTGTGGACGCTGTGCCGTCTCCTGTGATGATGGCGGTCACCAAGCGCTTCGTCTGGACGGGAGCACGCGCCAACCGATTCTGGACCCGGCTCGTTGTGTGGGGTGTCATCTCTGTATTGCCGTTTGCCCGACGCTAGCCATCACCCCTGCCGCGCGCTTTCGGCGGGATCGTTTCCGTTAACCGAACCCGCTGGGTAGTTTTCTTTTTAAGGAGGTGCCTGAGTTGATCCGTTGGATCATCAAAAAAATCATAAAAGACTACACGGCCACCTCGAACAAAAGGGTGAGGGAAGCCTATGGACGGCTTGCCGGCGCGTTGGGGATAGGCTGCAATCTCCTGCTTTTCGTGATGAAGTTGGCGATCGGCATCAAGATGAACAGTATCGCCATCTTGGCCGACGCCTTCAACAACCTTACCGACCTGGGCTCCTCCACGGTGTCTCTGCTCGCAATCCAAATCAGCAACCGCCCCCCGGACAAGGAGCACCCGCACGGTCATGGTCGGTTCGAGTACATTTCAACCTTGGTCGTGTCGTTCATCATCTTCGGATTCGGTTTCAGTCTGCTTTCAAACGCCCTTCAGAAAATCGGAAGCCCGGAGCCCATTTCGTTCGACCCCGTTGGATTGACCATCTTACTGATTTCCGTTCTCGTGAAATTATGGATGTTTTCCTACAACCGGTACATTGGAAAAACTATCGGATCGAACGTTTATCGCGCGGCGGCAGCCGATAGTCTGAACGACGTGCTCGCCACACTCACCGTGGTCGCGGCGATGGTTTTCGGGTCTTCCACAACCGCACCGCTCGACGGCATCATCGGCGTGGGTATATCCGCCTTCATCCTTTGGACCGGATTTACCATCGCGAAGGACACGGTCAACGTGTTGCTTGGTTCCTCTCCGTCCCCGGAATTGGTAAGAGACATCCGGGTGCTAATACCTAAAGACCAGTATATTTGGGGAACCCACGATCTGGTCGTTCACGACTACGGACCGGGGCGGGTGCTCGCCTCGATCCATGTGGAGGTGCCAGATACGGCGAACATCGTGGAGATTCATTCGGTGATCGATGATCTGGAACGTAAAATTTCCAAACAGCTCGGTATCGAAATCGTCATCCATGTCGATCCGGTATGCACGCACACCGAGATCGTCGATCGCGTTTATGCGCACTTATGCGAAATCGCAGGAAAAATCGATCCCAGCCTATCTATCGAACACCTTCGGGTGATCCGAGGCCGCTCCCGTTCTTCGATCCGTTTTTCACTCGGCTATCCCGCTGGCCTTCCCCCATTCAAAATGGAAGAGACCATACGACGCTTACGGGAAGACCTCCAAAAGGACAATCAAAACTCCGAATACGTGATCGATGACACGAACCTATGATGGTCTGCGCGGCAAAAAGGAAAAGCCGGCAAACACGTTACCGCGCTCTTTTTATAGAGACGGTTTTCGATGTCTTCCGAAATTTGCTCACGAAATATGAGAAATATGATTTCTCTATTACTACTCATATCTGTCAAAACATGTATTTGTTATCTTTCGATGATAGTGATATAATAGACTAAATTGGTCGCCGGTCGCGCTGGGGACGTTAAACCATTCCAACGGTCGCGTCTATTGGCGTAGACAGTCCTGACAACCGTTTTTCACACATTTTAAAGGAGGGAAAGCGATGACAAAGCTTGGTATCATCGAAGGAATAGGCGAAGCCTACGAACTCAAACTCAAAGAGGTAGGGATCAAGTCGGTTGAACAGTTACTGGAAGCCTGTACCTCAAAGAAAGGGAGAGCGGAACTTGCGAAGAAGGCGGACATTTCCGAAAAACTCTTGTTAAAATGGGCAAATTTCGCGGATTTAATGCGTATTAAAGGCGTCGGCGGCCGCTACTCCGAATTGCTGGAATTGGCGGGAGTGGACACCGTTCCCGAATTGGCAGCCCGGAAGCCGGAAAACCTGTACAAAAAGATGGTGGAGGTCAACGAACAGAAAAACCTGGTTCAGAAGCTGCCCACCGCCAAACAGGTGGAAAATTGGACCAAGCAGGCTGCGGCGCTTCCACGCATTCTACAATACTGAGATCCGATAACGAAACCTCAACAAAAGAATCGCTCATTCCGAGCGATTCTTTTGTTAATCGGACGATAAAGCAAGTACTTCCGGAATGGCAGCGTTCAGGTCAATCCCTGCTTTTAATGTATCCGATGATGGCGGTTAGGAAGGCCTCGGGTTTTTCCAAAAACGCTGCGTGACCGGCGTCTGGAATCTCTAAAACGGTAGCCGAAGGGATGAGTTTGGCCATCTCTTTCATTTCCTTGGCTGGCGTTAAAATATCCTTTTCGGCGCATAAGACCAGTGTGGGAACGCGAATCGTGGGCAAGACGTCTTCGCAATCGAACCGGTTAGCGCTCTGAGATAGGCGGATGAAGGCTTCGAACCATTCCGGGGTGAGTGTTTTCCTGAAGGCGTTCTGTCTGTTTTTTAGCCATTCGAGACGTTGCGCGTAAAAGGTGTCGGAATAGATGCTCGGGATCGTCAAGCTGAAAAACCGCGCGCCGTCGTTTAACGCGGCAGCGACCTCCCATCCCTCCCCCATGGCGACCAGATAGTTCGAAACTTTCGGTAAAACGGTCACCAGCTCGAGGGTTTTAAGACGGTTCTGGTGCGCTCGACAGAATTCCAAAGCGACCTGTCCGCCATAGGAAACGCCCATCATATGCACGCTTTCGATTCCCAAGTGGTCGAAGAGTTCCACGAGATCGGGCACATGAACCGCACACTGATAGGGCCCGGCGCGCTTGGACGACTGCCCTTGATCCCGAAAATCGACCAGCAATAGCCGGAAATGCTTCGAAACCCGCCCCGTAAAGTCCTTCCAGCTCGGAACGCTCATCATAATGCCGTTTAGAAAGACGATCCAGTCCCCTTTAGCGCCGAAGGTTTCGTAGTACAGGCTTCCGCCGTCTCGTAACGCCAAGAACACGCCCATCAGCCTCCGAAGAATTCGTTGATGATCTGTACGGCGAGGTCTGGGTTCTCCACGTTGACGCTGTGGCCTATGCCCGGGAGGGCTTTGACCCTGGCGTTCGGTAATCGCTTCAGTGTTTCGGCCAACAGTTTGTCGGTGATTAAAAGATCCTTTTCTCCATAGACGATGAGCACAGGGCACTGGATCTTGTGTAAATCCGCGAGGTAATTGTAGCGCTCCAGGGCTCGGGCGTTTTCGGTAAAGGCGCGCGGGTCCATCACCATCGCGTCGTTGACGAGTTTATCCAGGAGTTTGTCGGGGTCTCCTGAGGGTATCGTTCCGGCCAACGCGGTTTTCAAGAGGTCGCGGTTGTTCCGGTACAATGCCAGCGCGGGGTAGTACTCCTCGGGTGTGACTAACCCGTCCGCGGGGGCGGGATCGATCAATAGGATACGGTTCACCCTGTCGGGATGGTTAACCGCGTAGTCCCATATGACGGCACCCCCTAGTGAGTGGCCGATCAGGTTTGCTTTTACTTCCTTGAAGACGTCGATGAAGCCGGCCAGCTCCTGTCCATATTGGGGGATAGAGATCTCGCGTTCGGGTTTTTCGGAATCTCCGAATCCCAAGAGGTCTATGGCCACCCCTTTAAAAGGTGTCTTTTCCAATCGGGACATCACCGGCTGGAACCAACGCCAGGAACCGAAGTTCCCGTGTACCATAAACAACGGTTTGCCTGTGGGGTTTCCGCCGATTTCATAATGCATCTTTCCTTCGGGTAGGTTCACGTACATTTCTTTACCTCCTACGACAGATGAAACCCTTATTTTCCTTCTCAGCCAAGCGGCCGGGATACCGAAGTATTTGAGATTGAGCAGTTGCACCCCGTATCCTAGGCCACGGGGGAAGAAGAGCACGACGATGACGAGTAGGATCCCGAAAATGACCGAAAGCGGGAGGTTGGACCGGCTGAACAGGAAGGGCATAGCGATCATGAGGATGGCGCCGATGAAATTTCCCGAAAAAGAGGCCAAACCCCCGACGACAATCATCGCCAGCAGGTTGATCGAGACGCCCAACCCGAAGTCCGTCGGCGCGATATAGTTGATGGTATGGGCGTACAACGCGCCGGCGATACCGGCGTAAATCGCGCTTATGACGAAGGCGGTCAACTTGTATTTTGCGACGTTGACACCGGCCGACCGCGCCGCGAACTCGCTTTCTCGTATGGCTTTCAATGCTCTTCCCGTCCTGGATTTCAGGAAATTGAACCCGAAGAGGAATAGGAAGAAGGTACAGAAGGCGATCACGTAATACTTGCCCAGATCAGACTTCAACACGTATCCGAAGAGGTCGAAGTTGGGAATATCGCGCATCCCGATGTGACCGCCCACGTAACTCCAAGAGCCTAAGAGCTGCTCGATCATAACCACAAAGGCCATCGTGGCGATTGCCAAATAGAACCCTTTCAACCGTAGAGCGGGGAAGCCGAGGACCAGGCCGAACAACCCCGCCAGTCCGCCTGATAGAAAGACGGTCACCGCAAAGGGTATGTGGTAGTTTTTAGTTAGAATCGCGGACAAATAGGCGCCGACCGCAATGAAGGAGGCGTGTCCGATCGAGATTTGGCCTGCGAAGCCGATCAAAATGTTTAATCCCAGAGCGGCGATGCTGAAGATTAAGACCTGACCGAAGATGCTCAAGAGGAAGGTTTGGTTCAGGAAAAACAAGGGAAGCGCTATCAGAACGGCGGCGAAAATCAAAAAATCACGTTTGGCGTTCATGATCAAACCCTCCTTTTCGTGGACTTACCCAGCAAGCCTTCGGGCTTCACGAGGAGCAAGATGATGATTACCATCAGCGCGAGGGCCGTTTTGAGCTCAACGGAGATATACTTCGCTACGAGCTGCTCGATGATCCCCAACAGCACGCCGCCCACGATAGCGCCTGGCAAACTGTCAAACCCTCCCAACACGGCGGCGGTGAGGCCTTGAATCTGGAGGTTGAGCATCATATTCGGTTGGACCTGCTCTTTCGGAGCCGCCAGTATCGCAGCGAGCGCGCTCAACCCGGTACCGAGCCCCCAGGCGAAACCGTAGACGCGACCGACTTTGACGCCCATCAAATGCGAGGCCTCTTCGTTCTGGGAGACCATCCTCACAGCCAGTCCCAGTTTGGTGTACTTGAGATAGAAGAAGGTTCCGAAAACGATGGCGGTCGTCACGAGGAAGATCAGCACGTCCTGCCTCGTGATGATGAGAAAGGAGTTGCCCAGGCTGATCCGGTATGGCACACCGGTAATGAGATTGGGCAGCTGCTTGAAGTCTTGTTTCCACAAGAGGAGCGCCATCCCTTCCAGGATCATCAACATCCCTAAGGTAATGATCAGCATCGCAGAGTGAGAGAGATGCCGAATCGGTCGAAGAAGGAACTTTTCGGTGAGGATTCCCAAAAAGACGGCGAAGGTGATTCCGATCGCCACGGCGAGGTAGAGGTTGAACCCGAGGAGGGTGTAGAAAGTGAAGGTGATGTAGGCGGCGAACATACCCATATGCCCGTAAGCGAAATTGACCACTCCGGTGGTTTTATGGACGATGACCAATCCGAGGGCGACGAGGGCGAAGAGGCTTCCTTCCCTCAATCCCAGTATGATTTGTTGTAACAGCACGGCGCTCACCTATCCTCCCAGGTATTTCTTTTTGACATTCTCGTTCTTCAACAGGGCCTTTCCTTCGCCTTCGAGAACGACTTTTCCGATTTCGAGTATATAGGCGTAATCGGCGATATGCAAAGCGGCATTGGCGTTTTGTTCCACCAAAAAGATCGTGGTACCTTCTTCCCGTAAGGTGACTAACGTGTCGAAAATCTGTTCCACTACTTTGGGAGCCAATCCGAGGGAGGGTTCGTCTAGCATCAGGATTTTCGGGGCCGCCATCAAAGCCCTACCGATCGCGAGCATTTGTTGCTCCCCTCCCGAGAGGGTTCCGGCCATTTGTCTCCTTCGGTCCTTAAGGATTGGAAAGAGCGTAAACACCCTCTCTTGGAAGTTTCGCACCTGATTCCGGTCTTTCTGCGTATAAGCTCCGGCCAACAAGTTCTCTTGAACGGTGAGAAAGGGAAAGAGCTTTCGCCCTTCGGGGCAGTGAACGATTCCTCTGCGCACGATCTCCGAAGGCAGCAGGCGATGCACTTGTTCGTCGAGAAAGACGATCTCCCCTTTTTCTATGCGGTTGAGACAGGAGACCGCGCGTAAGGTCGTGGATTTACCCGCCCCGTTCGCCCCGAGCAAAGCGGTGATCTGATGCTCTTCCACACGCATGTCGATCCCCTTGAGCGCTTCCACGTACCCGTATTTTAGCTTTACCCCTTTCAGTTCAAGCATACTTACTCTCCCCCAGATAGGCCTCGATAACGACCGGGTCATTTCGTATCTCTCGAGGGTCTCCCTCAGCGATCTTTTTTCCGAAGTTCATCACCGTAATGCGATCGGAGATATCCATCACCAAGGACATGTCGTGCTCCACTAAGAGAATCGTGATGCCTTTTTTCCGGATACTCCGGATGATCTGTTTGAGCTCCTGAGTTTCGGACGGGTTCAATCCCGCGGCGGGTTCGTCGAGCAAGAGAATGTCCGGGTCGATCATCAGCGCCCGCCCGATTTCGACCATTTTTTGGAGACCATAAGGCAACTGACCGGCAAAACTGTTCAGACGGTTTTTGAGTCCCAAAAAATCCGAAACGGCGATCGCCTTCTCTTGCACCTTCTCTTCTTCGGCACGCAAGCCTTTGGTTTGGAAGGCCTCCTGAAGGATGCGCGTATTCACCCGATTGTGGTATCCGACGAACAGGTTCTCTTTCACCGTCATCATTCGGAAGATCTCCAGATTTTGGAAGGTACGAGAGATGCCGATTTGAACCGTTTGATGCGGCTGCAATTTGAGCAGGTTCTTTCCGTTTAGAGAGATCTCTCCCGAAGTCGGCGGCAGGACACGAGTGATGACATTGAAAAGGGTTGTCTTTCCGGCTCCGTTCGGCCCGATGAGGGCGTGGATTTCTCCCTTCTCCACCGTGAGGTCGATCTCGCTGACCGCAACCAGACCGCCGAACTTGACGGTTATTCGATTGACTTCCAAAAAACCCACGACGTCACCTCACTCCTCACGGAGAACACGGGGGCTCTTCGCAGAGCCCCCGTTTCCCCATACTTATTTAGAATCAATCCAGTCAGAGACTTTTTCCCAAAGGCCGTTAACGACTTCCATTGCGTACATCGCCTGCAACCCAACCCGGCATGTGTTGTCGCCAACGCTGTAGGGTTTGTAGGAGATGATGGGGCTGATCAAGCCCTGCCACCCGCTCATCGTCTCAAGCGCTTGCACCAACCCTTCGCGTGTGGGATTCTGCCCCGCTCTTCTGAGACCTTCGGTGAACACTTCACCGGCGATAAAGCCCGCGGCAGCGTAGGCGTTCGGAATCTCTTGTGGGAAGGTTTCCTGATAGATGGCCAAGTACCTTTGGAACTGTTCGGAATCGGCATCGCCCAACCATACCCAAGCCATCGCCTGGGCGCCTTCAGCCGCTCCCTGAGACAACTGGATCACCTGGATGTCCGAGTTGGGATAGCTCATCACGATCTTGGCATCCAAGCCGTATTGCTTCGCTTGGATCATGAAGTTGGGCGGCTGTTGCCCGTACATAGACAGGAATACCACATCCACGCCCGCGCCTAACAATTCGAGGATTTCGTTGTCGAAAGAAGTCGCGTTCGGGTTCACAGGTATCGCTTTCACCAACAGCTTTTCCAGGCGGTTCGACACGAGCCAGGACTGGAATCCGGCGAGTTCTTCTTTTCCGTCATCGGCCGCTCTGTAGACCATACCGATGCGTTTGTAACCCAGGTTTCTCGCCAGGTATTTCGCGACGATCGGTCCCTCGACCGAGTAGTAGTTGGGCTGAACGGAGAAGATGTACTTGTTGGGGGGCACGGCCAAACCGAGCGCTCCGCTTCCTTGGTAGACGAAGGGGACTTTGCTGTCGTTCAAATACTTCATAACGGCAAGACAGCCGGGGGTGCCCAACCCGCCGACGATTGAAAAGACCTTGTCCTGCTCGACCATACGCTTCACTTCGACGACGGTCTTGGCAGGGTTGAATTGGTCATCCGCCACCAACAGTTCGATCTTTCGTCCGTAGACGCCGCCGTTCGCGTTAACCCAATTGAAGTAGGCGTCCATCCCTTTCCGCATCGATAAACCGATGTAGGCGACCGGGCCCGAAAGCGCTTGGAACGTACCGATCAGAACCTTATCCTTAGTTATTCCCGGTTCGGCGAAGGCCAATCCGGATACGAGTAGTGCAGCCACTAACAACAAAACGAGCAACTTTTTCATACTTCCACCTCCTGAGTTTTTTGTTAACGTTTAGAAAATACCGTATTCGTGAGCTTCTTTCTTGAGTCTTTCTCTATGATCCGGGTGCGCTATCCCGATCAACAGCTTCGCCCGTTGATTGACCGGCTTTCCCCTCAACCGAACGGCCCCGTATTCGGTGACGACCCAATCCAAGTCGTGTCGCGGGACCGTGACCGGCGATCCGGGTTTGAAGATCGAAACGATCTTGCTTTCTCCTTTTCGAGTCGCGGACTCCAGCGCGATAATCCCTTTTCCACCCTCACTCATCGAGGCCCCACGATGGGTGTCCAATTGGCCGCCCGCACCGCTGTAATGAGTGGTTCCCAGTCCTTCTGAGCAGACTTGTCCCGTAAGATCGACCATTAGGGCGGTGTTGACCGAAACCATATTTTTGTTTTGACAGATGACATACGGGTCGTTCACGTAATGGCCACGCAAGAGCCACACGCCTGGGTTGTCGTCGACAAAGTCGTACATCTTTTTGGACCCGAGCGCGAAGGTGCAGATCGCTTTCCCCGGCCACAGCGTCTTTTTTCGATTGGTGATCACGCCGGCCTCGAAAAGGTCGATCATCGATTCGGTGAACATCTCTGTGTGTATCCCGATCTCTCGTTTATCGAGCAAGAGCCTGCTTACCGCGTTCGGAATGCCGCCTATACCTATTTGGAGCGTCGCCTCGTTTGGGATCAGCTCTGCAATGTGGTTGGCGATTCCCTTTTCAATTTCGGATGGAAGCGCGTCCGGCAGTGTCGGTATGGGATAATCCACCTCGTACAGGTAATCGATCTCAGATATGTGGATCTGCGTGTCGCCGTGCGTGCGTGGCGCATTTGGGTTAACTTCCACGATGACGGTTTTGGCTCTCTCGATCACATCTTTCTCATAGGTGACGCTGAGGGATAGGGAACAAAACCCGTGCTCGTCCATCGGGGACACCATGCCGATGTAAATATCGGGGTCCCCTAAAGAGAGGAGATTGGCGCCGGCCTCGTGCAGGTTGTTCGGAACGTAAGTCGAGTTGAGGATTCCTTCTTTCAAAGATTTCCGAATTCCCGCGCTATGGAACCAAGAATTGTTGAAGAAAGACGACTCGAAACCGGGTTGTCGATAGAATTCGTATTCTTTCATATTCAAACAGGTGTAGACTTGGACGTTCCTGACACGATCCGCGATGGTGTGCAGCTCCGATAGAAAGGATTGCGCTTCCATACAACACATGCCGGTGACGATCACCTGATCCGAGCGGATCATCTTCAGAACGTGGTCAAGGTCAGTTTTTTTTGATTTATAAGCTTCCGCAAAGACTTCCACAGCTCTCCTCCTATCGAGAAGGTCCCCATCGAACAACGGACGAGGCCCAAACGAAACCCAGTCCGGCGCCCACCATTACGATGAGACTCCCATCCCGGATCTTTCCTTCCCGCAGTCCGATTTCGAGGGACAAAACCTGATCGTTTTGGCCTAGGTGGCCATAGTCTTGAAGATACGTGGTTTGGCTCTCTTTAAGTCCTAATTCGTCTAGTACCGCCAGATGGGCGGATTTTTTAAAGTGTAGGATCGCCAGGTAGTCGATATCCTTTTCGGTATAACCTGATTTTTTAAGGGACTGGCGGATCACGCCGTAGAAGTTTGGCATCGTCTTCTCTCCGAGACGGGTTTTGAATTCTTTCGGGTCCTCCACGATTTTGAAATGGAAGTGATCGAGGTCTTCGGCGACAGGGGGCCATTTTTTAGTCCCGCCCACCGGAACCACGCAGCCTTCGGAAAACGAGCCGTCCCCCTTGAAAGCGGATTCCAGTAAGATGTTCCGATCGGCCCCTTTCTTCAGGACCATTGCCGCGCCTCCCGCGCCGATGTCGAACATGAAGGAGGTGTCGGGCTCTTTCAAGCTGATCAAATCCGAGTTGCGATAGCCCGAAACCAGCAGAACCGTTCGCAGGTCGTCGTTGTTACGCATCAAGCTTTTGGCCGTTTCCATTCCCGCCATCATCGAACCGCACATCGCCTCCATATCGAATCCCCAGGCGTTCTGCGCGCCCAAATCGTAGGCCACTTTCAAACTGGCCAACCAACACGGGTAGTCTTTGTGCTGCGCGCCATTCCAAATGACCAGGTCGAGATCGAGCGGGGAGACCTTGGCCATCTCCAAGGCGTTCTTCGCCGCTTGGAGTCCCATATAGCTGGTCGTGTCCCCAGGACCCGGAATGGGTTTTCGGGAAACCCCGAACTTCAGGTCGATCACGTCTTCCGGAATCCCGGTGGCTAAAGAGATGTCTTTCGCCGTCATATAGGTGGCTGGTAGGTAGCTCCCGATACCGATGATTCCGATCTTATCCAATCTGCTCATACGCAACCTCCCGCTTTAGACGTTGCGAACGATGACGGCCGTACCCATGCCCCCGCCGATGCACAGACTGGCTAATCCCAGCTTGGCGCCCCTTTTCTTCATCTCATAGATCAAGGTGACGATAATGCGGTTGCCGCTCGCGCCGATTGGATGTCCTAACGCGATCGCCCCACCGTTGACGTTGACACGACTGTCCAGCCATTCTTGGGAGACGCCGTGCTCTTGCTTCAGATCCGCCAGGACCGCGAGGCTTTGGGCCGCGAAGGCCTCGTTCAATTCGAGCAGATCGATATCTTTCAAGGTGAGGTTGGCGCGTTTCAACGCCTCCCGTATGGCGCCGACGGGCCCGATTCCCATGATGCTGGGTTCCACACCGCTCTGCGCCCAAGAGACCAGTTCGACAAGCGGGGTGTATCCGTGGCGCTTAACCGCCTCTTCCGATGCCAAAACGGTCATAGACGCGCCGTCGTTGATTCCGGAAGCGTTTCCCGCGGTGACGGTTCCGTCTTTCTTAAAGGACGGCTTCAATTTCGCCAGCCCCTCCAGAGTCGTCCCTTTGCGGGGATGCTCGTCGGTATCGATGACCGTATCGCCCTTTTTGTCCTTGAGAACGACGGGCGCGATCTCCTCTTTGAAACGACCGGATTCGATGGCGCGAATGGCCTTTTCTTGACTGCTCAGCGCGAAGACGTCCTGCGCTTCACGCGAAATCTGGTACTTTTCGACCAGGTTTTCGGCGGTGATTCCCATGTGGTAGCGATTGAAGACGTCGGTCAATCCATCCAGGACGGCGTGATCGTAGACCTCTCCGTGGCCAAGCCGATACCCGTTTCGGCCTTGTAGGAGCAGATAAGGGGCCATATTCATATTTTCGATCCCGCCGCACACGACCACTTCGGCCTCTCTCGCCACGATATCGACGGCGCCCATCATCACCGCTTTCATACCCGACCCGCACAGCATATTGACCGAAAACCCAGGCCGCTCGACTGGAATACCGGCGTGAACGCTGACCTGCCTCCCTGGCCCCATACCCATCCCGGCAGAAAGTATGTTGCCGACGATCGTTTCGCACACGTCTTTCGGATCGACCTTTGCCTGTTCCATCGCCGCTTTTGCCGCGACGACTCCCAGTTGTACCGCCGACGTCGCTTTGAAAGAACCGCCAAAGGCCCCGATAGCCGTTCGTTTCGCTCCGATGATATATACCCTCTTCAAGTGACAACCTCCCGATTTTTGGTCGACGAGATCAAAGGTTCCGCGGGTGAAGTCTCGGCTCCGATCGCGCCTTCCGATTTTATTGTTTGTTTTTGCGTTTTTTTCCTGGCTGGTTTTTGCATAAGGTGAGACGGCATAAATCGATTGAGTCCGTACAGGATCAGCTGAGATAGGGGTTCGAGCACGTTCCGGTTGTCGTAATACGCCCTATCTTCGATCAGAAACAGAGAAAAGCCTATCGAGTGGCCGATGCCCATCAAGATCGCGGCCAAGTGTTCGGGTTCGTAAAATGATACCTCACCCCGGTCGATCGCCTGTTGTAGGGCTATTTCATAAGGTTTCCGGAGGGAATCGTAATAGGAGATGGAAATCGAAGAGTCCACGAACTCCGCCTCTCTCACGATCGCGTACATCCAACGATGGTTTCTGAAAAAATGCAGAAACCCGCAGTAGGCCGCTATCTCTTGATCCCTTCGATCGGTAAAGCGCGCGGCGTAGGCTTTGATCTGGTGGCGGAGTTCTCTGCTCGTCTGTTTCACGAGTTCTCGAAGGATGTCCTCTTTCGTCCGAAAATAGACGTATACCGTCCCGACGCTGCACTGAGCGGCTTCAGAAATGTGATGGATCCCCGTGCCGGTGTATCCGTTCCGGCCGAATAGCGCTTCGGCGGCCTCCAATACGAGCGCACGGGTTTTTTCTCCTTTCGTCTTCACCTGTTGAGCGATGGTCTGCGCATCGCCTAAATTAAGGTAGACTTCTTTGTTCACCATGAATTCGTCTGGGGAAATGCCGTGGAGCAAGAAGGATTTCAAGGTCGATCGGACTTGTGAGGAAACGGGTTCTCCCTTCCACAAGATCCAAAAGCCGCTCAAATAGTAGATCGGGCCCCATAGAAACCAGAAGCAGGCGCGGCTCTCTTCGGGAGAGGTCTTTCGATTGAGGAACCCGTTCAGTTTTTGGTGCAAACGATCGGAGAAGGCCTTCCCGATTTCGAGATCGATGAACTCCGCCTCACGGAAGACCTTATAAACGCCCCGGTTTTCCCACAACAGATCGAAGAAATGGTCCAGAAGCTTTTCCAATAGCTCTTCTATCGGTCTGTCGCCTGCAGTGGATGAGAAATCGAAATCAAAGATGAAGTCAAAGAACCGGTCGCAAATCTTCCGAAAGACCGTCTCCTTGGAGTCGAAATACTGATAGAACGCCGCCGGAGAGATCCCCACCGCTTTCGAGATCGTCAGGACCGAGGTCTTGTGATAACCTCTGTCGAGGAATAGGGACTGAGCTGTCTCGAGGATATCGTGATAGGTTTTTTCCCCTTTAGTCGAAAGAGGGATTCTCCGTTTTGGCATCGCTTTTTCTCCTAACAGGATAGGGGGGTTAGATCGTCAGGCCCCCGTTGACCCCTAAAACCTGCCCGGTCACGTATCGGGCCTCGTCGCTGGCGAGGTACAGGAAGGCGTAGGCGATATCTTCCGGTTCTCCCATCATTTTTAACGGAGTTTTTTCTACCATATATTCGATGATCTTTTCGGGCATAACCTGTGTCATAGGGGTGCTAATGAAGCCTGGGGCGACTGCGTTGGCTCGAATCTTGAAACGCGCGAGCTCTTTGGCCCAGGACAGGGTCATCCCGATCACTCCGGCCTTCGTCGCCGCGTAGTTCGTTTGCCCCACGTTGCCGAATTGCCCGACGATCGAGGAGGTCGTCGTGATCGAGCCGCTTCCCGCCTCTTTCAAGTAGGGAATCGCCGCTTGCGTCACGTTGAAGGTTCCTTTCAGATTGACGTTGATCACCTTATCCCATTTGTCTTCCGTCATCTTGTGCAAAAAGGCGTCTTGGGTGATCCCGGCGTTGTTGATTAAGGTATCCAGTTTACCGAACTCCGCGACGGTTTTCTCGACGACCGCTTTGACTTCCTCGCGGTTCGTGACGTCCATATGAAACCCTTTGACCACTCCGGCAAGCCCTGCCGCTTCTTTTTCAAGTTGCGCGAGGTCTTCATCCAAGACATCGCAAGCGGCGACGTTGGCCCCCTCTTTGGCAAAAAGCAAACAGATCGCTTTCCCTATCCCCCTCGCGCCACCGGTCACGAGCGCGACTTTTCCTGCTAAACGCATGGTGCACCTCCTCATAATATCTGAATCATCTATCATCTATCGAATGAATCACCTGTCATATTTGATGATAAACCATTCTTCTAGAAAAATCCACCGCGAGATTCCTCACTTGCGCCCGATTATGCGAAAAATGCGTTCTATTGGGAGAGATTGCTTTGAGTTTCTTGGTTTTTTAGAGCTTTTTCAACTTTCGATACGGAGAGCGAACGGCCGTGAGAAGGGGTGATCGTCACGGGCTCTTTCGACAGGAGCCACTTCCAGGAGCGGAGCAGCGCGGGCATATCTTCGTAGACGAAAGGGAAAGGGTTAGTTTTGAAGGGATTCAGCGGGATATTCGAAAAGGTATCCCCGGCGATCAAGGTGCCGTCATCGAAGAACAGGCAAACGGAGCCGGAGGTGTGCCCAGGGGTGTGCAACAGGGTGGCCTCGACTCCCCAATCCCTGAGGATCGGAGACTGGGCCTCTTCGAAAACGATGTCGTGCGGTCGGCGTTTCAGGGGTGGAAAGGTGGGCTGCAGATTCGCCTTCTTGGAAAAGTTCTCGACCTTCTGATTCGTGTAAACGGTAGGCTGATTTCGCCCGGAGCTGAGCGCTTGTTCCTCGTTGGCGTGAAAGATCAGCCGGATCATTGGGTTAATTTCGAGCAGAGAGGCGGCCATTCCGGTATGGTCCGAGTGATGATGGGTGAGGATAAGCGCGGCGATCCGCGAAGGCGCGAGGCCCTGTCGATCCAGACGACGCCAAAAGCGCTCCCGGTAAGCGAGCGGAACGGTATCGACCAAGATCGGTCCACGGTTTGAGTCGATGACGACGAAGCGCGTTAACCCGATTTTTTCCACACGAAAACTCGGCAAGGTCTTCACCCCTTATTTTTATGTCGGCTTAATTGTATCACATAGAGCGCGCGGCACAGCCACGCAGCCGGAGCGATGCTTTTGTGGTTTATCGCAGGGTAAGTAGTTTCTACGACCCCGCGATCCACCCTATGTCCTTCTCAAAAGCGTATCGCGCCGTCGCAAAAAGTAGGAGCGCTTACGCCCCGATGCCCGAGTGGGGTTATCGCGGGGCAACCAACGGGACCCCGCGATAACCTCTTCTGTTCCAAGACATGCCAACTTAAAAGTTGGCGCTCCCAGTCTTTCGTTCTATGCTATAATCTTATGAAACATAAACAAAGCGGGTGAAAGCGATGTTCAAGATGCCGGAAACGATAACCTACGCCTTGCCGGAGCTGATAGGTGATACCAACCTCTTCGTCGGGAGAAAGAAGGAGTTCGATTACTTTCTGAGAGTTTGGTACAACCGATTGATCGCTAATATCGCGCAGAGCCACGCGATCGTCGCCAGGCGAAAGAAAGGGAAAACGGCGTTCTTGCAGCGATTATTTAATATTTTATGGAGCTGCCCCGAAACAGGTGTGATCCCGTTCTACTTCAGCGTAAGAGAGATGAAAACAAATCTCGCAGAGTTCTCGAAATCCTTTTTCGCAGCGTTCGTGAATCATTATTTAGCCTATATCAAACGCAAGCCCGAGTGGGTAGCTTTCCCGAAGGCTTTTGAAGCATTAAGAGGAAAAATCGAAAATAAGCGCTTGAAAGAGACCTACGAAGTCATCGAAGCGGCGGAAAGAATAAACAACTGGGGGCAGATGTGGGAAGCGGCAAGCCGGGCGCCTTGCGGAATCGCCGCGGTTCAAAACGTAAAAATCGTCCAAATCATAGACGAATTCCAAAACATCAACGCTTATGTGCTCGATGAACGTGGGAATACGATTGATTCGATGAGCGGGACTTATCTGGACCTTGCGGAGAAGAAAGAGGCGCCGCTCATCATTTCGGGGAGTGAAGTCCACGGGTTGTTGGAGATCGTGAGAAGACTCACGGCGCGGTTCGAAGAGAACGTCCTGGAGAACCTCCCTGAAGAAGAGGCGAAAGAAACGATTTGGAAATACGCGGAGATCTTTCACACGAAGATAGACGATGTCGGAGTAGACAAGCTTTGGAACCTCACGGGCGGAGACCCTTTGTATATCAAAGCGCTCTTCTCGTCAAAGCACAACACGAAAAACGACTACGTGCAAGAGGATAACATCATCGAAGTATACACGCAAGAGATCACGAGCGGACTGATTTTCAAGACGTGGGGCGAATACATCGCGAAAATCTTTGTGGAAGTGAACGAAAGAAACGCGAAGAGGCTCTTGCTGTACCTGTTTCAGGCGGGTGAAGAACGCACCCGAGCGCAGATGATCAAAGACCTGAACCTCGATATGACCGACTCCGAACTGGAAACGAAGCTGCAGAAGTTAATCAAAGCAGACCTGATCTCATCGGGGAGTACCGCATTCAGATACGCCGTCGCGAAGGACAAAACCTATGAGTTGGTATTTCGGAGATTGTACCAGGACGAAATCGACAACTTCATTCCAGACATACGCAAAGAGCTCCGCCAGGAGATGGGGAGAACGAGCTATGAGAAGGGGAAGTTCAGAGAATACCTCGTGCGAGAACGGATCAAGAAACCGTTCAACCTGAAAGACCTCGCAGAAAACGGAATCGATCTCACCATCAAACCCAAAACGATACTCGAACGCGAAACGGTCAAAGTCGGGTTACGGGACAGAGAGATCGACCTGATCGTGAAAGGGAACGTCGAAATGTGGATCGACGTAAAAGATACGGAAGGGAAGTACGGGAAACGCGAAGCTGACCGCTGGTTAGAGATCAAGCAGTCAATCAGCGAGAAGAGCCCTAAAACCTTATTCGCAACGTACTCTCAAAACGGGTACACCGTATCCGCAAAAGAGCTCCTCGTATCGAGTGGGGTGTACGTGTTTAAAGGGGAAGAGGGGCAGTAGGAGCGCCTTGGGGTAATCGCGGGGTAACCAACGGGACCCCGCGATCCCCCTTTTGTTTTCTTTACGCCGCGATGATGTCGGGGCATCGTGCCGCCGCAAAAAGAAGGAGCGCTTACGCCGCGATGCCCGCTTTGGGCCCCGCGATCCTCCCTTTTTGTTTTCTTTATGCCGCCATGATGTCGAGGTATCGCGCCGTCGCGAAAAGAAGGGGCGCTTACGCCGCGATGCCGCGCTTGGGAATGCCTCCTTTCTCCGTGTTCTCTGTGTTCTCTGTGCGAAACTTCTTTTGTTTTTACAAAAACCTTGCCACGCTAAAGTTCGGCGTTCCCAGGCGTTCCCAAGGGTATCGCGCTGTCGCGCAAAGAAGGAGCGCTTACGCCGCGATGACTACACAGCGCTTCCGGAAGGGCATAATACCCAAAAGGCAATCGGGACGCAAACAAAAAAGGCGCCCGTAGGCGCCTTTTTTGAATTGGCTCTCGTTATCCGTTCGCTAATGCCGCGTGGGCGGCGGCCAAGCGCGCGACCGGTACCCGGTACGGGGAGCAGCTGACATAGTTCATCCCAACGATGTGGCAGAACTCGATAGAGTTCGGCTCTCCGCCGTGTTCTCCGCAAATGCCGATCTTGAGGTTCGGGCGAACGCTTCGCCCTTTTTGCGTCGCCATCCGGATGAGCTGGCCCACACCGTCTCGGTCTATTCTCTTGAAGGGGTCGAAGGCCAGAATGCCTCGCTCAAGGTAGTCCTTGATGAACTTGCCGGCGTCGTCTCTGCTGAATCCGTAGGTCATTTGGGTGAGGTCGTTCGTTCCGAAAGAGAAAAATTCAGCGTATTCGGCGATTTCGTCGGCCGTCAGAGCACCTCTTGGAACTTCTATCATCGTTCCAATGAGGTAGGGCAGATCCACACCGGCCGCTTTGATCAGTTCGTCCGCCTCGCGCTTGATGATATCGTGAAGCATCTTCAATTCTTCTTTCATCCCGACTAACGGAACCATTATTTCGGGTTTGGTTACCACGCCTTCTTTTTTCAGATCGATGGCGGCGCTGATGATCGCTCGAGTCTGCATCACCGCGATCTCGGGATAGGTCACGGTCAAACGGACGCCCCGATGTCCCAGCATCGGGTTGAACTCATGCAGCTCTTCTACCGTCATCTTCAACTCTTCAAGCGTGATATTGAGCTCTTGAGCCGCCTTCAGTTGCGATTCATGATCTTGAGGTAGGAACTCGTGGAGCGGGGGATCGATGAGCCGAATCGTGACAGGCAAATCGTGCATCGCTTTAAAGATGCCGTAGAAGTCTTTCTTTTGGATCGGCTCGAGTTCGTCCAACGCCTTCTGTCTATCCTTGAGCGTTCGGCCCACGATCATTCGGCGGACGATCGGCAGCCGATCTGCTTCGAAGAACATATGCTCCGTCCGACTCAGTCCGATGCCTTCGGCGCCAAACTCCCTGGCTACCGTCGCGTCTCTCGGGATATCGGCGTTCGTCCGGATGCCTAATTTACGGACCTCGTCCGCCCACCCCAGCAATTTAGCGAGCGGGCCTGAGAGTCCTTCGGGCTTGATGGTCCTCACTTTTCCGAGCAGCACCTCTCCGGTTGTCCCGTCTAAGGAGAGCCAATCTCCTTCATTCACCCGCGTGCCATTGACCACAAAGCACTTTTTCTCATATTCCACTTCCAGCTCTTCGGCTCCCACGACGGCGGGCTCGCCCATCCCTCGCGCGACAACCGCCGCATGGGAGGTCATCCCGCCGCGGGCCGTCAGGATACCTTGGGCGGCGGCCATCCCGCCGATATCTTCCGGGGAGGTTTCCACGCGAACGAGGATGACCTTTTCCCCCTTCTTCGCCCACTGTTCGGCCACCTTCGCCTCGAAAACGGCTCTACCGCAAGCCGCGCCGGGAGAGGCAGGTAGCGCGACGGTCAATACGCGCGCTTGCTTCTTTTCTTTCAAGTCAAAAGTGGGGTGCAGCAAGTTTTCGATCTGTTCGGGCGTGACGCGCTTCAACGCGGTTTTCTTGTCGATCACGCCCTCTTCGACCATATCCACCGCTATTTTCACGGCCGCGGCGGCGGTTCGTTTCGCATTACGGGTTTGAAGCATATAGAGCTTTTGGTTCTCAATTGTGAATTCCACGTCTTGGATGTCTTTGTAATGTTTCTCGAGTATGTCGAAGGTTCGGGTCAACTGTGCGTAGACCTCCGGCCATTCGTTCGCCATCTGGTCGAGTTGTAGAGGCGTCCGGATTCCGGCGACCACGTCTTCTCCTTGCGCATCCTTCAGGTACTCTCCGTAATACCGTTTCTCACCGTTGGATGGGTTCCGTGTGAACGCCACACCCGTCCCGCTTCTCTCGCCCATATTCCCATAGACCATAGAGACGATGTTGACGGCGGTGCCCAACAGAGAACCTTCCTGAACGTTGTTCAGCCTTCGATAGGTGATGGCGCGTTCGTTCATCCAGCTCTGAATCACGGCCCCTATAGACGCCCAAAGCTGCTGTTGCGGGTCTTGCGGAAACTCCTTCCCGTTTTTTTGATAGACCGCTTTGTATCGTTTGACCACTTCTTTAAGGTCATCGGCGTTCAGATCCGTATCTTGTTTGACGCCTTTCTGAGCTTTCACAGCCTCGAGTTCCTTTTCGAAATCCTCGTGAGGTATGGTCAAAACGACATCTCCGAACATTTGCATAAACCGGCGATACGAGTCATAGGCGAAGCGCGCGTTGCCTGTCCCTTTCGCGAGGGCCTCCACCGTCCGGTCATTCAAACCGAGGTTGAGGATGGTGTCCATCATACCCGGCATCGAGATCGCCGCACCCGATCGTACGGATACGAGCAAGGGGTTGACGAGGTCTCCCAACCTTTTACCCGTTTCCTTTTCCAGCATCTTCATAGCGGCTTCGACTTGATCCTTCAATTCTTCCGGATAGCGTTTCCCGAGATCGTAGAAGGTTTTACACACTTCCGTGGATATCGTAAACCCAGGGGGGACGGGAATCCCGATGTTGATCATCTCCGCAAGGTTGGCACCTTTTCCCCCAAGGATCTCTTTCATACCGGCGCCGCCTTCCGCTTTACTCTTTCCTAAAAAATAAACCCACTTCTTGCTCATTTTTCGGGTTCCTCCTTCAAATTTGGATAAAAAACCGGGCTCTATTATACCATGATTCCGCGTTTTCTGACGGATTCGACTGTATACGGGTCTTAGCGAAGGTATGCGCGGGCGGGTATCATCGAACGGCCTCAATTCCCTGTCGTCAGTTTGCGGTTGGGAAGGACTAGCGGCATCCCAGCGCGAAAGTCTTGAAATAGGCGTATAATACTTACCGTCTCTATGCAAAACCGAAAGGAGAGTAATTTCATGTACCAGTACGACACCTATTGCGGCCTCTATTGTGGCGCTTGCACGATTAAGAAGGCGAACGAGGACGGCACTCTTAATGAATTGGCGAGGGAATGGGAAGAAGACCCGAATTCATTGGTGTGCGAAGGGTGCAAAGGGAAGGTGACCTGTCATTATTGCATAGGTTGCCCGATACAACTCTGCAACCGCGAAAAAGGCCTCGAACATTGTGGGCAGTGCCCGGACTTTCCCTGCGAGCGGCTCCGGGCGTTCGACGCGGACAAATACGCGCACCACACCGGCGTCATCCGAAACCTCGTTGCCAAACTAGAGATTTCAACAGAGGAATGGCTGGAAGGTCAGGCCAAACGTTGGCGATGTGAAAAATGCGGCGCTCGGTTCACTTGGTATGACGAGTTCTGTTTGAACTGCGGCGCGCCGTTATACAATAGCGTAAAAGAAGAAGAGTACATCAAAATCGCGCGCCCTAAATAACACCCGCGCGCAGATTCTGACCCCGATTTGACCCGACGGGGAAGAGTCACAGGCTTCTTATTCGGCCCTTCAAACGATAGATAACGACGAAATGTGAGGACGCCGGCGTTCGGAAGGGGCGAGCTTTTACTGACGCGTAACGTCGCGTCTTAGTGCGGAAGCGGACAGTTGGCGGTCATATCGAGTTGCTGCAATTGAATCATCCCCGCTGCGATCAAAATGAAACCGATGATGATGGAACAGACCAGCGGGAAGATCATTTTCCAAAAGAGTACCGGCTCTTTGCGCTGAGTTTTAGAAAATAGCCAATTGATCCCAAATAGAATCGCGACAACCGGGAGGTACTCTAAACCGTAGAAATAAAAGGGCATATCGTTGATCTGATTCAAGCTGAAGTAGGCATCCCGGTTCGTTTGCCAAAAGGGCCACGGTTCGAGGAGGATGCGAGCCAGAAGATAGAAAAACCAGGTGCCGAATATACCGAAGAACATCTCCCGCACCCGTATCTCCTCCTTGCTGAGGCAATAGAGCCCTAAAACGATGCTGATAACGTGCACGGCATCATAAGCGATTTGCACTACGTAGGCGTGATTGCTCAGTGGGAATAGCGTGGAAATCAGGGCGACCACCGAAATAGGGTAGATGGCGATCGCCCCCTGTTTCATCCACTTCCGGTCGGTGATCAACCCCATCGCGCCCAAGAAGACGACAAAGTAGCAGATATAGATGAGGTTATGGAGGTTGTTGGTCGAAAGGTATTGTATGGTGCCATCGGCGTTCCTCTGGATTTTCAGGTCAAATAAATCTAAATCGAAGTGCTGATTCGTTCCTTGATAGCCACAGGATTGCCATTCGTACAGCCAACCGTCCCAGGTGAGGTAGAAAAGGGCTATCGCGATCCACATGAGCAAAAAAACGACACCGACTTTTTTTTCCGATGATCGGTTTTTCAAAGCCAAGATTGTCCTCCTTTTGTGCCCACTACTTCTTCCTGTTCAACGCCAAACGTATGAGTCGGTCCGAAAGATCCCAGTTCAGAATTCCTAACTTTTCCCATAGTTTCGGGTACATGCTAGATTTTGTGAAGCCCGGCACCGTGTTGATTTCATTGACCAGCACCTCTCCGGTCCGCTCCACATAAAAGAAGTCGACCCGGGCCATATCCCTCGCGTGAAAGAGTTTGAAGATTTCTAAAGACATCCGTTGCACTCGTTCAGCGACGTCAACCGGAATATCGGCAGGGATGATCAATCGGCTCGTCGCGCCGCCGGTTCCGTATTTGGTGGCATAGTCATAAAACTCCCCCGTATAGGAAACCTCACCCACCGGCGAGACGATCGGGTCTGTATCGCCCAACACCCCGCATTCCAGCTCTCGACACGATACCCCTTCTTCCACGATGACCCGATCCATCCACTTCAAAGCTTCCCTATAAGCGGACTCCAACCCAGATGCGTCTTTTACCTTGGTGACGCCTATCGATGAGCCGGAGTTCGAGGGCTTGATGAAAAGCGGGAATCGAAGGGTGTCAGCTATCTCTTTCCAGTTCGGGGACTCTCCTCGTAGAATGACCTTATACCGCGGTATCAGAAACCCGCCGCTGGCGAGCAAGGCTTTCATACCGATCTTGTCCATCGCCAAGGCGGAGGCCATAACATCGCTACCGACAAAATCGAGTTGCAAAGTGGAGAGGAAACCTTGAATGGTCGCGTCTTCGCCGAACTTACCGTGCATAACGGGGAAGATGACGTCCATCAACCACAAAGAGGAAGGAATCGCCCGTTGGGCCACGTTTTTTTCAGGAGGGATGCCGGGTGATGCGTATCGCATCTGATTGAACTGGTTGAAGTATCCGGATTCGCTGATATAGAAGGGGTAAATCGCGTATTTCTCCCGATTGTGATCGGTTTTCAAGGAATAGAAGACCATACGAGCCGATTCGATCGAAATCTTGTGCTCCGGCGAAGGTCCTCCGAAAAGCAGCCCTACCTTAATCTTTTCCCCCATGCCTCGCACCCTTTTACGATTGCGCCGCTGCAGACAATAAGGGAACCACCTGTTTCTTACGGGAGAGCGTCCCGGGAAGAAAGAGCGTGTTACCCTTCGGCTGCGCTTCAAAGGCGAGGGACACGAGCTCTCGGCTCTCCCCGGTGAATAGAAGCTCGGTATTCTCTTTCATCATGTCGGTTAGCATCAGGATGAGCAGATCGAAGCCCTTCGCCCGGCAGTATCCTTCCATAAACCCGAGGACTTCCTTTTTCATTTCAGCGCTGAACTCGGTTCCGAAGACGTTGATCTGGCTGATGCCGATCTTGTATCTCCCCAGCTCATAGGCCTTAAAATCCCGGGTGAATATCTCTTCGGGGGTCTTCCCCACGAGTACGGAGCCCGCTTGGAACATCTTCTGGGCGTATTCGTCGATGTCTTTGATCCCTGCAAGCTCAGCCAGTCGCTCCGCCATACGGATATCGGTGTAGGTGCAAGTGGGCGACCTGAACTTCAACGTGTCCGAAATAATCGCCGAACATAGGATCCCCGCTATCGAGCGAGAGGGCCGGATCCCGTTTTCGAAAAAGAGGTTTCCGATGATCGTAGAGGTGCTCCCCAAGGGTTCGTTCTTGAAAAAAATCGGCTTCCCGGTCTGGATATCCCCTACGCGGTGGTGGTCGATGATCTCCAGGATTTCGGCTTCATCGATCGTGCTGATGCATTGGGAACGTTCGTTGTGGTCCACCAGGATCACTTTTTTCTTTCGCTGAGAGATGAGGTGATACCGCGCGACCACACCGTGCACGCGGTTTTCATCGTCCACGACAGGGTAGCTCCGGTATCGGGTGCTCAGCATCGAGTCTTTGATGTCGTCCAAAAAGTCGTCCCGATTGAACGCGACGAGGTTCCGAGAGGTCATCAGGTACTTCACCGGAATGCTCTGAGGAATGAGTCTCGCCGTGGTGAAGGTGTCGAACGGGGTGACCAGAACAAGGCTTTTCTTCTCCTCTACCAAACGCTGCAGCTCAGGCGTCTCTTCAACGGCGCCTCCTGTGATGATCAGGCAATTGGCCCCTAACTTCAACGCCTCCACCTGGTTTTCCAGTCTATTGCCTGTGATCACGACATCGTTTTTTTCCACCCAATGTGCCATGCGATCGGGCGTCATAGCCGCGATCAGGATCTTTCCCGTCGGCGAAAAGTCCGTGACGTGACCGATCACCAAGCGCGCGTTGATCGTTTCCAGCACGTTTTGCAGAGGCGTATCGCTGATCCCGAGCAAATTGGTGTCAACCATATCCATATATTTGCTCGTGATATCGGATAACGTGACGATCCCGATCAAATGTCCGTTGTCATCGATCACCGGGAGCGTTTTGGCGTTGTGCTTTTGCATCAGGCTCCAGGCGGTTTTGACGGAGATTTCCGAAGAGATCGTGACCGCCGGATCCAACTGAAGGTCTTGCACTTGCAGCTTCAAGGTCTCCAAAAACATAGGAACCGGGAGCTTAAACGTGTTGAGCACGAACTCCGTTTCCCGGTTGATCTCTCCAATCCTTGCGGGGACAGCGCGAACACCGACCCCCGAACGCTTTTTTAAATCCGCGTAAGCGATCGCCGCGCAAATAGAGTCCGTATCCGGATTTTTATGCCCCACCACATATATGATATCTTCCAATCGGCATCCCACCTTTTAAAATGGACGGTGAAATTATAGCATAAGGGATGGATTTTCCGGCTTTCTCGAAGTTTTATACCGCCGGTCTCTTGAGTGACTTCGACCTCCGTCAACACAAAAGCCTACCTCTACCCGAAGCCGCTATGCCCGTAAGGTGTTTCTGTCTAGAAACCACGACTATCAAGCAACATGGGACCCGGCTGATACCCCCGCGGACGACCCGAGGGCTCGCCTTACGGCGTTTCGAACCCTTTCCGGATGAGTCGGGGCGTATTCTTTGCTTGAATTGGCGAAAAGTTTATGGTATACTATCGAGCAATTTTGGAGAGGTGGCCGAGCGGCCTAAGGTGCTTGCCTGCTAAGCAAGTGAGGGTGTTTGCCCTCCGAGGGTTCGAATCCCTCCCTCTCCGCCATGTCGCGCTCGTAGCTCAATTGGAAAGAGTGTCACACTGCGGATGTGGAGGTTGGGAGTTCGAATCTCCCCGAGCGCACCAATTCTATCAGGGAGTGGGATAGAAATGAAACGATCGAAAGAAGAGGGCGTATGAGGCTCTCTATTTTTTTATTCCTTTGCGCCGTCCTCTTCGTTTGCCCTTCGTGCACAACGACGGACACCGTACGCTTCGACCTTTACTTTCTAAACGCGAGCATCAGGGAACGCACCCTCGGTTTCATCGAGGGAGCGACGGTTTCTTTGGATTTATGCGTGTACGATATCAGCGATCCGGAGGTCTTGCGCGCCTTGGCGGGAAAGGCGGCGCAGGGAGTCGCGGTGCGGGTCGTCACGGAAGCGGACAACCTCGCGGAGTTAGGGCTGCTTACTCGGGAGTTAGAGGTCGTAGTCGACGATGACCGCGGCTTGATGCACTGTAAATATATGATCGCAGATGGAAAACAGGTGTGGGGAGGATCCACCAACCTGACGAAGACCAGTTTAGACAACCACTACAACGACATCTTCATCGCGTCCGACCCCTTCATCGTCCGGCGATTTCAGGACCATTTCGAACACTGTATGAACGGTCTGTTCAAAAGCGACCGCCCGTCTGCGAAAGAAAAGGGACCCGTCTACTTCTCCCCTGAGGACCTTCCCTTTAATGCTTTGATGAACCTGTTGTCGAGCGCGAAAGAAGAGGTGTTGATCGGGATCTATGCGTTTAGCGACTACCGTATAGCCCATTTTCTCAAGGTCCTGTCGGCGCACGGCGTGGAGATTTACGTTTTTGCCGATCGTGGATGGAATCAGGGAAGCCCTTACAGTCAAAGCGTCGAGGTCGATCAGTACACTCTTTTGAGATATGATCTCTTGGAAACGGGACTGATGCATCAAAAGTTCATCGTCGTGGACCGATCCGCCGTATTGTTCGGCACCTATAACTTCACTGCCTCCGCGGAGACGAAGAACGACGAATACCTGATCCTTTCACGAGAAGCCTCCGTTGTCGAGCGTTTTCGGCAACGGTTCTTCGAACTTTGGAAAGCTTCCGAATAGGAGGGGCTATGCTGACGGAACGCGGTATTTTCTTGGAAAGGGCGGCTTCGGGAGAGCTACGCGGTCTTGCGGAACGCCTGTCGCAGGTTCTCACCCATTGCGAATTGTGCCCGCGCCGTTGTCGGGTTGATCGCACGCGCCACATCGGTTATTGCAGGCAAAGCGCGGCGGTGAGATTGACCAACGCGGTCGTCCATACGGGTGAAGAGCCCCCGCTCATCGTTGGCGCCGGCTCCGGAGCCGTCTTCTTTTCTGGCTGCACATTGGGCTGTGTCTACTGCCAAAACTTCGGAATCAGCCAGCAGAATCGGGGATTCGATTACACCGATGAAGCCTTGGCGGAGATCTTTCTGTCCCTTCAAAGGGCTGGGGTCTCCAATCTAAACCTCGTCTCACCCACCCCCCACTTGAGAGCGATCGTCAGCGCCTTGGACATCGGCGCGCGTCGGGGTCTTTCCCTGCCTGTCGTCTACAACACTTCAAGCTACGACAACGTCGAAACGCTCCGCTGGATGGACGGGATCGTGGACCTTTTCCTTGCCGACATACGCTACACGTCCGAGGAATACGGCTTGAAGTATTCCGGGGTCAAGGATTATTGGTCCGTCACTCAAAAAGCGTTGCGGGAGATGTTTCGCCAAGTGGGCTCGAAAGGTATGATCATCCGGCTGCTCGTTCTCCCCGATGGGATCAATGGGACCAGGGAAGCGCTGCGCTTCGTTTCCGAAGAACTATCTACAAAGGTGTATATATCGCTGATGTCCCAGTACTTCCCCGTGTACAAAGCGCTCAAAATGCCTCCCTTGAACCGAAGGATCACCGCTCGGGAGTATGAAGAGGCGCGCGGCTTTCTCGAAGAATTCGGCTTCGAAAACGGTTGGTGTCAGGACTTCTAACCCTTGTCCGTCCAAGTGGGGGAAGCCCATAACGAAATCTATTCTACACTAGAAACAACCCGAAGCCCTTCGGAGTTCAGAGCGCAGGGGAGGACCTCCCACCTCGCCTGCAAGAGGGGAGCGAGTTCCCGGATGTAAGTGGCGATGGGCTGAGCTGAACCGTGAACCCATACCAGAAGGGTCGGCCCCGACCCGCTGATGGTGACGCCACCGTCGATTTTTTGGGATAAATGTCGCGTGATCGGCTCCCAATCGGGAATCAAAGGGCCGCGATAAGGATGGTGAACGCGGTCTTCGAAGCCGATCGCGAAGCTTTTGAGATCGTGTTGGGTCAGATTCCCCAAAAGCCAGGCCAGGCGTTGGATTGTCGCTACCACATCCTCTTTCGTGTAAAGGCCGGGCAGAACGGATCGGGCTTGCGCGGTCGACAGGCAGAAATCGGGAACGAGCGCATACAGGCGTGGGAATTGATGGACCGTGAACTTCCTGTACGAGAAACGATCCGTGCGATCATCGCGCAGCGCGGCGCAAAACCCTCCGAACAGCGCCGGCGCAATATTGTCCGGATGCCCTTCCAGTCGGCAGGCGCGTTCGAACAACTCCTCTTCGGAAAAGCGATCCCCCAAAAAGCGATTCGCCGCGGCCAGCCCCGCCAAGATACAGGCGGCGCTGCTACCGAGACCGCGCGCGATCGGGATCCGCCCTTCCAGATGCAAGCGAAGGCCAGGCGGCGTCTGCCCCACTTCTTTATAGAGTGAATGAAAGGCACGGACCGTCATATGGTCCGCGTTACAGAACTCTTCCGGGCAACCGGAAATCTCTATCCCCTCATCGCGCAAGAGAAAGGTGTACCGGTTTACGATGGTTAAGGCGATTCCGAGGCAATCGAACCCCGGGCCCAAATTGGCGCTCGTCGCGGGAACCACCACTTCGACACGTTGAGAGATACCGATCACCACCCTTCGAAGGCGTATTGGCGAAGTCGCTGCCGGATCTCTTCAGGATTCCCGGATTCAGGTTCTCTGCCCCTCACCAATCGTAACCGTCGGACGGCCTCCGGAAGGGGCCGGCCGGAGATTTCGCTCAAGAAGTCCAGCCGAGTGTGATCGTCGATCGATCCCGTATCCCGTTGTAAAGCCCGGAGCATCGCCTCTGGGAACTTGAAGGGACTGGCCGTGGAATGGACGACGCAAGGGGTATCGTCTCCGGTCGCTTTCCGGTATTGGCCAAGCGCATAGACCGCGACGGCCGTATGCGGATCGATGAGCAGGGCGCCATCGCGGAAGGTTTCCCGAATGGTTTCCAAGCTCTCCAGGTCGTTGCAAGTGGCCGAAAAGAAAAGGTCTCCGTCTTTCTTCGCGGACACATCTATCGAAAAGCGGCCGCACCTCGTTAAGGACGTCATCAATTCCGCGGTTTTTTCGCCTTCTCTGTCGAGGACCTCGAAAATCCAACGTTCCAAATTGGATGAGACCAAAATGTCCATCGAGGGCGAGAGGGTTTTCACGAGCGGTGAGTGCGCTGTGAGATCGTAAACGCCGGTACGGAAAAAATCGTTTAGGATTCGGTTCCGGTTCGACGCGCAGACCAAGCGACCGATCGGCAACCCCATACGATAGGCGTAGTAGCCGGCCAGGATATTGCCGAAGTTCCCGGTGGGGACGCAGTAGTTCACGCGGTCGCCGAGTTTGATAGTCCCTCGATCAACGATATCCTGGTAGGAAGAGAAGTAATAGATCACCTGGACCAAGATTCTCCCCAAGTTGATCGAATTCGCGGTGGATAAGACTATTCCCCGTCGGTTTAGCTCTTCTCTCCACTCGAGATCGTTCATCAGCGACTTGACCAATCGCTGCGCGTCGTCGAAATCCCCTTTCAACGCGAAGACGCGCGTGTTCGTCGCCTGCTCTTCTAGCATCATGGCTCGCTGGATGGACGAGATGCCGCCCTCCGGATACAGAACGAAGATTTGGATATCGGGGATAGACTGGAAGGCCGATAACGCGGCTTTTCCCGTATCGCCTGACGTAGCCGTCAGCACAAGTAATCGGCCGGTCTTTCCGGACACGCGCAAGGCGTACCTCATGAAGTGGGGCAGGAGTGTTAAGGCCAAGTCTTTGAAGGCCAACGTCGGACCGTGAAAGAGTTCCAAGAAATAGGTGCGGGCAAGTCCCGCCGAGCCGCCGCACTCTAATAGCGGAGTGATCTCCGGGTGGTCGAACCGTGTGGGGTATAGCCCCTCGAAGAGTTCCGAAAGCCATTCCATCGGCGCTTCCGGTAAAAACGTCCGTAGTATGTCAGGGCCGATATCCAAAAACCGCGGCCGATCTCCCTTTGCTCGTAGAAGGGAGAAGTGCGGGAATGTCTCCGGAACCCACAGCCCTCCGTTCGAAGCGGTCCCCGAAAACAACGCTTCGACGAGCGGGATGGACTGTGACGCGTCTCGTGTGTTCTGCGCTCGCATACGTTTCTCCTCCAACCTTTGATGGCCGATTATACCGCTTTTCAAGTTTTTGCGCTATAAGAGCGCGGGTGTAATGTCGAGACGCAACAAATAAAAGAAAGAGGAGGAGATCCGCCTTTTGTCCTTTTTACGCCGCGATGCAGCGCCCGGGCACTGCGAACTTTTGTTCGGTTTGTTCAGAAAAATAAAAAATGGTTTCGCACAGAGCACGCGGAGAACACAGAGAAAACTTCAGCATGGTGCTGACTCTCGATAACACATCTCTTCTTTGTGACCTCCGTGGTCTCTGTGTGAGTTTTTTTCCAAGACATGCCAACTTGAAAGTTGGCGCTCCCAGTAGACCTGCCAAACTAAAGTTTGGCGTTCCCAGGGCGTTCACAAGTATCTTTTCACTGTGTTTTATGCGCCCTCCGTGCGAATCCTGTTTTTAAGATATGCCAACTTTAAAGTTGGCGTTCCCAGAAATTCCGCCGAACTGAAGTTCGGCGTTCCCAGACGTTCCCTGAGAAAGGCCGACTGGAAGTCGGCCCTACGGAGAGAAGGGGCACTTACGCAGCGATGACTACCTAGGCTAAAAAATTGCGCGATTGATTCTGGCCAAGTTTCTTGATTACACCTCAAAACTTGACCCACACCTATAAGAACACGGGTGTAACGGCACGATTCGTTGACAACAATCGATAAAAGATGTTATGATTGCGTCGAACGGCGCCAAGGCGGAAATGCTTTCCACAAGGTCTAACAGGCGCCGACTTCTCGAAGAGAATGGAGGGGTCAAGTGAGCGCAACAGAGAGAGAGATCAACCGAGCGCCGGCTTTACTCAATCAAACGCCCCGGATGAAGGCGTCTTACGACAAGGGGAGACGGTATCTGTTCGTCGGGTGCGGGTCTTCTTACAACCTGGGGTACACCCTATCGTCGGTTCTCAATCGAAACGGCATCCCGAGCTTCGTTCGATCGGCCGGCAGCGTCTTGGCCGTGCACAACCTGCCGGACCTGAATCCCGAAACCGATATCGCCGTACTGATATCCCGAACGGGCGAATCGACAGAAACGGTCTTAGCGCTGGAGCACCTGCGAAAAATCGGGCTGTCCACGATCGGCGTCACCTGTCAAAGGGACAGTTCTATCGTGAAAAAAAGCGAGCGGGCGTACTTGTTCGACTTCGCTTACGAAGAAAGCGTCGTGATGACGGGGTCGTTCGTCGCGATTTTGGACGCGCTTTTAGGGCCATTTCAACCCACCAACCTATCCGAACGGGCGACGGTTGTCTTGGAGGATTCGAAACGCGCGATCGCGCGGCTGGATTTGACGCATCTGAACCATTTCGTGTTCTTGGGTTTCAACGAGCTGCTCGGGCTCTCCAAAGAAGGGGCGCTGAAGCTGCAAGAGATGGCGTTGGAATCGGTCGACTACAGCGAACCGCTGGAGTACCGGCACGGACCCAAATCGACGCTCACCGCTTCCAGCCTGGTGGTGTTGCAATCTCACGACACCACTTATGAGAAGGATCTCATCGCAGAGTTGAAAAGATACGGCGCGCAAGTGCTCGTGGTGGGAAAGACGGGGGACATCATCGTCGGGTCGTCCGAGTCCGACGAACTCCCCTTACGGGTTCTTCCCGTTCTCTGGCTGGGCTACCAGAAAGCGATTTCGAAGGGGTTGAACCCCGATCAGCCGAAAAACCTGTCGAAAACCGTCGTCATATGATCGACCGAAATGCCAGAGCCCTCGATGGCCCTTCTCCGCTTGACAAAAAAAAGCGATTGGTATAGAATAGGGGGAGCGTTCGCGGTCGTAGTTCAATGGTAGAGCACCAGCTTCCCAAGCTGGGTGTTGCGGGTTCGAGTCCCGTCGACCGCTCCAAAAAACGAACAGCCATCCATTAGGATGCCCCGATCTCTGTAGGGTGGGGTTCATAACAGACGGTGTTGTGAAAAGCTTCCGGGCCTTCGGTTCTTTAGGCCCGGAAGCTTTTTTTCTACCTGACTCTCTCGGCTTCTTACGATACGTTTTCGGGTGTCTCGATCGTGCCCCGACTTCTCTTCCAAAGCACGCTATGAAAAACGAAAAAGAAGCCAGAAGGCTTCTTTTTCCAGGAGTCGCGATGTGCTATGAAAAAGAGTCGGGTGAAATAAAGAGACCGGGCAGCCGTTCGGTTAAACGGCTTCCTTCTTCACCGGGTCCGCTTTGGCCGCCTCGGGCGCGCGTTTCGGTTCGGCGGTCTTTTTCGTCTCTTTAGTTTCGGTCTTCGTGTCCACCGAAGAGGAGAAGTTGGACTTCTTCGCGTCGGTGACGTAATAACCGGATCCGTTGAACTTGATGCCGACCCGGCCGATCAGTTTTCGGAGCCTACCGCCACAGTCTTCGCAAGTCATAAGCGGCTCGTCATTGATTCCTTGGAAGACTTCGGTTTCTTTTTCGCATTGATCGCATCTGTAACGGTAGATGGGCACAGTTTTTCCTCCTCAATCCTATTACATTGTTATCCTCTTCGTCCGTTTCCGGACATCTGGTGCCGAGAGCGGGACTTGAACCCGCAAAGGAATACTCCCATATGAACCTGAATCATACGCGTCTGCCAATTCCGCCATCTCGGCTGAGCGTCGTTATTCTACCTGATCCTTCCGATTTTGTCAAGTGTTAATAACGACTCCTTTCTTTGTCGAGGAGCGTGAGGAAAAACTCATTCGTGCTGGTCTCTTTCATCTTCTTCAAGATGAGGGTCAGGCCTTCCTCTTCTCCCATGGTGGACAGCATTTTCCGCAATATCCATACCTTGCGCAATTCTTCCGGGGAGAGGAGGAGTTCTTCTCTTCGGGTGCTGGACAACTGGAGGTTGATGGCTGGAAAGATGCGGCGGTCCGCTAACTGTCGTGAGAGGATCAGCTCCATATTCCCGGTGCCCTTAAACTCTTCGAAGATGACATCGTCCATCTTGCTTCCGGTATCGACCAAAGCGGTGGCGATAATCGTCAAACTGCCGCCTTCCTCTATGTTACGAGCGGCTCCGAAGAAGTACTTCGGGCCGTAAAGCGCTTTCGGGTCGACGCCTCCCGAGAGGAGTTTCCCGCTAGGCGGGATGTAGTTGTTGTATGCGCGCGCCAATCGGGTGATGCTGTCGAGCAAGATGACGACGTCGTACTTGTATTCGGCCAATCGTTTGGCCATCTGTAGGGTTAACTGCGCCACCTTGATCTGTTTTTCCGGGGGCATGTCGAAGGGCGCCGCGAGAACTTGCGCGTCGACCGAACGGGTGATATCCGTCACCTCTTCAGGACGCTCGTCGATGAGTAAAACGATACGGAGCGTCTCCGGATGGTTCTTGGCGATGCCGTTGGCGATATCCTTCAGGATAGTCGTCTTTCCTGCCTTCGGGGGAGAGACGATCAGCCCCCTCTGTCCTTTCCCGATCGGACAGAACAGGTCGATGATCCTGGCCGAAAGCTTTTGGGGATCGTTTTCTATCTTAAATTTGTTCACCGGATAGATCGCAGTCAGGTTCTCAAAGTTGATCCGGTCGTAGATCCGATCGGGCGGGTTATGGTTGATCGCCTCGATACGCAACAGAGCGAAGAACTTTTCGCCCTCTTTAGGCGCCCGAACCTGACCGGATACGATATCGCCCGCATTGAGGTTGAACTTGCGGATCTGAGACTGTGAGACGTAGATGTCTTCGTTGTTGCCCGGAAGTAGGTTACCGGTTCTTAAAAACCCGTACCCTTCCACCGGTATGATATCCAGCACACCTTCATTGAAAAAATAGCCAAAACTCTTTGCCTGGGCTTGAAGAATGGAGAAGACGAGATCATTCTTACGCATTCCGGTGTAGCCGTTGATACTATACTTTTTCGCGAGCGTATAGAGGTCTTTGATGTTCATATTGTTGAGCTTCCGGATATCGACCTCCATTTCCCGGATATTGTCTTTTCGATCCGGTTCTCCTTTTGGAACCGCTTCCACCTCTTCTTCCCGCTGTTTTTCCGGGACAGAGACTGCTGGTTCTTCCGGTTCCACATGGATCGTTGTCCTCAACTGCTCGTCGGTTGCCACGCTCTCCAAGGGCTCCACGGCCACCGTTTCCTCCTCCGGTTCGAAGGCGATGGTATCCTGAATCGTTTGAACGTGAGCTTCTTCGGGCGCGGCGCTTACCCCCTCTTCATTTTTTGGCGCCGATTCCTTCGAGGAAAAGAGGGAGGACCGCGAAGCATTCTTTTTAGGTCTACCCTTTGGTTTCTTGTCTGTGGGTTTTCCCGTATCTTCTGGAGCCGGCGTTTGTACTTCCGCTTGGACGGTATCTACCTTGTTCTCGTCTTTAGCGGTTTTTCGGGTGGTTTTTCTCGTTCTGGGTGACGGGGCTTGTTTCTCCGGTTTCGAAGACTCCATCTCTGAAGCTTCCGTATTCGGAGCCGCTTCGTTAGCTTTAGGAGCAAGCTCTCCCTCGTTCCCTTTCGGTTTTCTCGGCACTGTTATCCTTCCTTTCTCAGTCTATCCTGTAGCTGATTCCAATCCTTGATGAAGCGATCGATTCCGTTGTCTGTTTGCGGATGGTGAAAGAGCGCTTCAAGGACCTGATAGGGGATTGTCGCGATATGGCATCCCATCCTGGCGGCTTCAACGACGTGCTTTGCGTGCCTGACGCTGGCCGCAATCACTTCAGTGTCGAAACCATAGGCGTCAATCAGGGTGAGCAGGTCTTCCAATAGATCCGAGGATTCCCAACCGATGTCGTCTACACGACCCAGAAAGGGGCTGATGTAAGTCGCGCCCGCTTTCATCGCCAATAAGGCCTGCCCGGCAGAAAAGACCAATGTAACGTTCGTGCGGATCTTTTCTCTCGACAGGACCCCGACGGCTTGGATCCCCGCCGGTGTCACAGGTATTTTCACGACGACGTCTTCGTGTACCTTCGCCAGCTCCCTGGCCTCTTTGAGCATCCCTTCGACGTCTAGCGCAATCACTTCCGCGCTCACCGGGCCCTCTACGATCTCGCAGATTCGACGGATATGTCCGTGGAAGTCGCGTACCCCCTCTTTGGCGATGAGAGAGGGGTTGGTCGTAACCCCGTCTAAAATTCCCCAGTCTTTTGCCTTTTGTATCTGCTGCAGATTAGCGGTATCCAAGAAAAGCTTCACGGCATCACCTCATAAGTTATAAAAAGTTAACGAGATGTGAAAAGGTGAGATATTGGGTAGTGATTATAATTATATCACAAAAGGAAAAAAATAATCTTGTTTCGAATGAAGACACGGGGCAACGAACGGAAGCCAACCTCGTGAGACAAAAAGATGGCGGGGACGACGAGACTCGAACTCGCGGCCACCGGTGTGACAGACCGGCATGCTAACCAACTGCACCACGTCCCCGCATCCTGATTTGGTACCCCGGGTAGGAATCGAACCTACATCTGCGGATTAGGAATCCACCGTTCTATCCATTGAACTACTGGGGCTTTCCAAAGCAGCAACGAAATATATCATATTTTGAGCCCGTTGTCAAGAAGCCCCCCGCTCATCTTAGGGCGTAAAGACGGTAGTCAGGATCGGAAAAGATCCCGTCGATCCACTCGTAGTACCCTAGACACGCTTCGTCGATCTCACCTTTATAGAGCGCCTCGTACAGCTGGTTGAAGCGAAAGATGTGTTGTTTGGTCCGGTTGACCGCATACTCCACCGTCGTGCCGGTCGACATGATGAAGGCCCAATCACTCGATTGCGCCAACAATAGCTCTCGCATCGCTTGCCGCAGCGCGCGTATTTTGACCGGATCAACCTCGTTATAGAAGTCGTTGGCCAACCGCGTCATTCGTTCGGCCATCTCGTCCAGATGCGGATATATCCAGTCATTGCTTCCATTGAGCCATACTTCGTTGTAGCCGTTCGCCCCCCAAGTGGAATCCGCAGGCGTCGTGATCTGAACACTGGTGAGGACATCGTCGATGAAGTCTTTCGGAGAGATAGGCGCGATGACCTCGGTTTCGTTCATACACCGGAAGAGGTTTTCTATGAACTTCGGCCCCTCGAACCACCAATGCCCGAAGAGCTCGGCATCAAAGGGGGCGACGATGATCGGCTGAACACCCGCGAACTGGTCGTATAGGGCCTCCGCCTGCGCGCTCTTTTTCGCGATGAAGTCTTTGGCGTGTTCATAGGCCACCCGGTGGGCTTCTTCGACATCGTAGTAGTCTTTTTTCCCAAGGTCCACGTTTTTCCCGGTGACTCGGTGGTATTTGATGCCGGTGTTGACCCGCGCGCCACTCCGATCGATGTACGAGGCGATGTACTCCAATTCGCGATCATACCCCACGTCACGGTAAAACTCTCGATAGCGGAAATCACCGGGGTATCCGATCTCACCGCTCCAAACCTGTTCGCTGGATTCGGGATCCCGGCCGAAAACGAAGACGCCCGATTCCGTCAAGACGGGACGGTAAACGCCATAGCGCGGGGGGTTCTCTGCGTACCACAGCCCATGGGAATCCACGAAAAAGTAGGAGAGCCCCTCGTCCGCCAAAGGCTTTTCGATTCCTTTCACGTAGCCGCATTCGGCCAGCCAAATCCCCGAGGGTTTCCGGCCTAAGTATTTTTCATAGGTTTTAACTCCTTGACTGATCTGCGCTTTTACCGCTTGGGGGTATCGGCTCATCAGGGGGAGAAACCCGTGAGTGGCGTTGCACGTGATAATTTCCAAAGACCCGTTGTCCTGGAAGCGCTTGAAGCTTTCGAGTAAACGACAGCCTACGCGGTCTCGAAAGTACGTGAGCTTTTCTTGAAAGTCCTTCAGATAGTATTGCGCCATCTTGTGTTTCGTGGGGTGCTCCGCGCGGGTCTGTTCGACCTCTTTCTGAGCGAGTTCGATTAGCTTCTCGAGATGGCGGATATACTTCTCCTGTAAGTCTTTTGCTTCCAGCATCTCCATCAAAGGGGGAGTGAGAGACATTGTGAGGTGAAAGGGCACGCCATCCGTCTCCAACGCTTCGAAACCTCTGAGCAAAGGAATATAGGTCTCCGTCATTGCCTCGAACAACCAGCGTTCTTCCATAAATTCTTCGAACTCTGGATGGCGCACGTAGGGTAGGTGGGCGTGCAATACCAGTGTAAGATAACCTTTCGTCATACGGTTTTCCTCCTATTCTTTCGACCGATCGTCCGAGGTTCTCTTTTGTACTTCTCGAGATGAGAACAGAATAGACGAGAAACTACCGCGCAATTCTTCGGTCGTGAGAGAAGAAAGGCCGGTAGGAAGCAGGTTTGGGCGAGAAGCCAGGGAGATATGGGTCTGCGAGAAGCGCAGATGTTTTCGAAGATCGATCCACCTCTCCTCCTGGCGATTTGAGAGGCTAGCGGCAGGGGTGTTCACCAGATTGCTCCGAAGCAAGGGAACGAAGACGCCGGTATCATTGTAGTACCCAATCTCCGCCAGATAGCTGGCCGCCGGCAAAGCCACCTGTACGTAATATTTTTTCTCTTTGCCGTTAATACGATACTCCCACGTCCGATGGGCGTTCGATCCGTTAAAAATCAGGAAGGTGACGTCGTACACACGTAACAGGAGCGGTCTGTTTTCACGAGCGAACCGATCGACCAGACCGTCCGTCTGCTTGGAAAAATCCCAGTAGAAGGAGAGCCAGGACGGGTTGACCGGAAGACCTTGCAGGGTATCTTTGTCATACGTAGTGGGGAGATCCACCGTACTCGAGGTCGATACCGGAACGATTTTCTCAGGCGCCGGCCCCGAGGAGCGCTCGTATCGCTTGATCTCCAACTTCGGTCTGGCCAATAGCCGGAGAATGCGTTCTTTGAGCTCCTCTTTCCTCGCGTTCCTTTGAAACGTAATCCCCAACCGTTTAGCCATATTGCGCAGCTCGTAAATCTTCGGGTCCTTTTCGATCTCGGCCAAAATCGAAACCCTGGTCTCCTCGTCCACGCTGCCCGTCCACTCTTCGCTGAGCGCTTCGACCAGTTCGGACTTTCTCATTTTGTAGTACCCTTTGACCTTCACCTTTTTCGCCATTTCCTTTAATTCCTCCACCGATTTGTTCTCTAGTTCTTTTGACGACATATGCCTATCCCTCCCTTAACGAGACGACTTTTCTACGCGTTTTGACCCGCGTCCAACAGATGAAAATAGAGCAGATCCCCATTCTCGATGATGACTTCGACTTCTTCAGCCACCGCCCGGTTACTGAGCGTTCGCGTGAGATCTCGGAACACCGATTCTTAGCCGAGTTCGTAGGCGAAACCTCGAAGACCGATTCCGTGACAGTCCGTTAGCCCGATGAAGGACCACCTCTCGCGGAGCGCGCTCGAGAGAATACGATCGTTAGGTCCTAGGCAAATACCCGTGAGGGGCTTGGTATCGGGCGCCCGGAAAAACACCTCCGCGGACAGCCCGAGCAGCGGGATCCCCCAAAAAGACCGATCCGGACATGACCCCCAAAGGCCCAACAACCCTATCTCGGAGTAAAAACTCGAGATCGCGCGGATTGCCAATTCGCTACCCAATGAGGCCGGCCTCGCTTGCGCCGCCCCACCAACGATCAGTCCTTTCCTCTTCTCAGCCAAGTTAAATCCACCAGTTATCGTTTATCCGTAAATATAGGCGATTATTCCCAATACTCTTATGTTTATCGGGGGAGTCCTGAGTATTTTCGCCATATTATACACGTTCTTATATAAATGTCAATCATTTGAATCTACAAAAACGCCCTCCAAATAATAAAGGCTTCCTATTTGATATAATAGGCCAGTATGCTGAAAACAGCGATCAAAGCCTTCAAAAAATCGTGGTTCTTTGTCAACAAACTATACCTGCTCATACCGTTTCTCTATTTTCTGGTGTTCGATTTTTCAAGCGCGATCGTCGGCTTTCTCGTCTTCTCATTCTTGTTTCTCATCCGGATACTCACTCAGAAAGTACCTTTGGACCCATTGAAGGAGTTTGAGAAGCGCGTGGTGGTCTATAAGAAAACCGACGTCGGGGATTTGAAATTGGATCTATGGTATCCAGAAAATGGACGCGCGGCGTACCCGACCGTGATCTACGCGCACGGCGGCGGATGGATTTCGGGATTCAGGAACCAGCCGAACAACGTGTCTTGGTGCCGTTATCTGGCTTCGAAAGGATTTTGCGCCGTATCCGTCGGCTATCGGTTAGGGATCCTGAAATCGATCGATGAGATCATGTCCGATTTTTCAGACGCAATCGCGTATACGCGCGAACACGCCGACGAGTTGAGGGTCGACCCCGATCACCTTTTTCTGATGGGGCTATCTGCCGGAGGGCATCTGGCTTTATTGTACACGGCCTACCAAACCTTCCATAACGTACGGGAGCAGCTGAGCGGAATACGAGGCGTCATCGCCTTTTACGCCCCGACGAATTTGCGGGACCTGTTTGAAAAGGACAGTAAATCCTTCTTCGCCCGGTTCGCGACGTTATTAACCTTGCGGGGAAGGCCCGGCTCTATCGAGGAGCTCTACCAAGAATACTCACCGATCTATTGGCTCAGCGAGCGGATGCGGCCGACCCTTCTGGTTCACGGGAAGGAAGACACCACGGTTCCGTTCAGCTCGAGCGTGCAGTTCGCCCGCGAGCTAAAACGCTTGAAGGTACCCTTTCGTTTTCTTGTCCATCAAACTGGTAATCATACCTTCGAATTCTCTCAAAAAGACGTCAAAACCGATTGGATTTTGGAACAAACCGTCCGGTTTTTACGGGCGTATCTGAAAGATCGGAAGCCAACCCCTTCTCTTCTGAACGAGGAGCTGAGAAAGCACTATGAAAATTGATTTTTCCTACAAAAAGCAGCCCATCCGCTTCCTCTCCGGGTACATTTTCAAGGGGATCAACTACCGCTGCAGCTACATACGGTACGATACGCTATATCGCAACCCCGCTCCGGGAACGGAAACGATCAGCCTCTATCATTTCCACCCTAAAACGAAGGCGAAGGCGACGATCCTCATCCTACACGGATTGGGAAGTGGGAACATCAAATTCCTTCTATGGATGGGCATGCATTTGGCGGCGGCCGGTATGAACGCGGAGGTTCTGATTCTGCCCGGCAACTACACCCGCGTAGAAAAAGGCTCTATGAGCGGACGAAGTTATGTTTGGCCCGACATATCCGTGATGTACCGATTTTGGGAACACGCCATCGTGGACATCCAAACGACGATCGACTTCCTCGAGCAAGAGGGGCTGTGGTTGGAGAACAATTGCATCAGCGGCTACTGCCTGGGCGGGATGTTGGCATCGATGGTCCCAGTCCTTGACCAACGCATCCACCAGACGGTGATCATCGCGACCGGAGGCTATTTTCCTAAAATACTCTACGAGTCCAGCGCGACGAGGTTCGCCAGAAAGCTGTTTCGCGAGGGTTACCAGACAGACTACTCCCTTCACGATCCCAAGGCCCTCTTCTCTATCTACCAACAACAGTACGGGTTCGTGAAAAAAGCGGATTTAGAAACCCTGCTCACCAGCGAAGCGATTCACCCGCTCTTTCGTATCGATCCGATCTCCTACGCGCATCTGTTGGATAAAAACCGGGTGACCTTCATCGAAGCCTTCTTCGACAAAACCCTACCCCGGACGAGTCGGCAACTCCTGTACCGCGAGATGAAGGGCGCCAACCGCTATATCCTCCCGACCGGCCACACCTGGTGGCTGCCTTTCCAGATCCTGTACGCGCGCTATTTACTTCACCGCATGAACGCGTATTCGCGAAAGAGTTCGAAGGCACTGCTGAAAATGGAGACGATTGAAGAACCCGTGAACGACATCGAAGGTCATACCCACACACACTAGCGATGCGCGCAAAACCGCGCTTCCTACGGGTGGTGCCGCTCTAAATACGAGGCCAAGGCTTTCGAGTGGAGGGAGCTGTGGCCTGCGCCGACAAACAAGTAGACGACGGGTGCTGTCGGCGAGACCGGTATTGTGGGAACGATCTGGGTGGCGTCCTCTATGAAGACAGTGTCTGGCCGGTTTTGGCGCATAGCGACGAGAAACCGCTCGAAGAGCTCGGGTTTTGTTTCCTCATAGGCGGAATAGATCGGTAAGATATGGGTTTTTTGGATCTGACGGGAGCTTAAGACGGCGACGAAGTCGTGAAATTCTCGTTCGAGCCGAGAATAGCGGTGAGCTTCAAAAACGAGGTGCGGAAGCGACTCTGGAAAACGTTCGTTAACCGCTTGCAGAACGGATTCTATTTCTCTTGGGGTATGTGCGTAATCATCGATGACGATCACACGGTTTGACTCGTATCGAATCGAAAAACGCCGATCCACGAAAGGAAAGTTTTCTAAGCAGCCGATCGCTCGTTCGCGCGAAAGCCCATAGACCTCGCACACCTTCAAGGCCGCGCTGGCGTTCAAACGATTGTGTATACCCGGTATCGTGTGATGATACCAGCGCTCGATCTGCGGGTCGAGTTCGAAGAGATGCGTCTTCCCGGGTGTTATTCCTCGGGAATTGCAGTAGGAGCGATAAGCATCGGCGTAACTGGCTGGAAAGACCCGCTCGCGCGCATGGCAGACGAAATCGAAGATGGCGTCTCGATAGTGGGAGTAATCCTTTTCGTAATGCTCCAAGTGGTCGCCGTGGATATTGGTGAAGCAGGCGACGTCTACCGAAAAATCTCGCAAGAACCCGTCGCTTTCATCCACTTCCATCACCAAAGGGCCCTTGCCCCGCCGGTAATTTCCTTCTTCCAAGTCCTGATGCAGCCCGCCGAGCAACACGGTGGGATCCTCTCCATTTTCTAAGAGCATATGCGCCACCATCGCCGTCGTCGTACTCTTCCCGTCCGTTCCGGTGATACCGATGACCGGTTTCGGATATCGGGGCAGGACGCTTCCGAGAAAGGTCAATCGCGGCAAGGCAGGAATGCTTAGCGCGCGTACGGTTATCAACTCTTCGTTATGCTCGGAGACGGCATTCGTGAAAACAACGAGATCCGGCCTTTGCACATTGTCCGCGCGATGCCCGATGAAGATATCGATCCCGCGGTCCCTTAAAAGCTCAGTCCGATCATTTTCCGCATCGGCGCTGCCGGATACGGTGTATCCCAAGTCCTTCGCCAACAAGGCCGCGGCGCTCATTCCGATCCCGCTAATCCCTATGAAATGTGCTTTCATCGCGTCCTCCGGCCGGCATTGATTTTTCCTTCTCTCACCGACGGTATTCTACCATATTCGGAGTCGGAAGCGACGCGTGGTGCGGGAATAATATCGGACGTTCTTCGATTTGATTGTGTTATAATCATAGATAACACGAAGGAAGAGGGACATTATGGTGGATTTGCGTTTCGACGGGGAAGACCTCATCTTGTTTGTCGGATCGAATACTGAGATAGACGAGTTGGAGGCTTTCCTTGAAGAAAAAATCGGGTTATTGAGCGATTTCAACAATACGGCGTCGAAGGTGACGGTCTGGTTTGAGGACGAAACCGAGAAACCTGGGCAGATTCAGTTGATCGGGTCGCGACTGCGCCAAGCGGGGCTTTCAGTCAAAGCCTATTCCTTTGAAAAACCTCTCGCCCGTCATCCCGGGGCCAACCTGACACCGACCGCGCGAAAGCCGATCACTTCCCAAGAACCCTTCCCACTTGAAACTTCGACACTCAAACCCCTAAAAGTCGTAGAGGGGTCGTTGCGGTCCGGACAGTCTGAGGACTATGACGGCCACGTTTTCGTTATGGGGAATATACATCACGGTTCCGAGTTGAAAGCAGCGGGAAGCGTGATCGTGTACGGGAAAATCCACGGGACCGTGCACGCGGGGAAGGCTGACCCCGAGAACTCTTTCATCTCCGCGCTCGGGTTAGTGAACGCTCACTTGAGAATCGGCGAGGTCTTTTCCTACTCTTTGGTGAGCGAGGTCTGCGTCGTCTGCGTGGCTAAAAACGGAAGAATACATCAGATACCGATAGAGAAACAAGAGACTCCGAACATTTTCGGGAAAATAGGAAGGGTGAGATAAGTTGAGTTTGGATACGTTCGCGGCTTTAAAAAGCTTATCTTTGGCTTACGGCCCTCCGGGTAGAGAGAAAGAGGTTCGCGGGCTTTTCAAAGGGTATGTGAACGGGCTGGTGGATGAGGTTTTTGAAGACACCAGTGGAAACCTCATCGTTAAGAGATACGGCCAACACAAAGGGACCGTGTTTTTTTCGGCCCATATGGACGAAGTGTGTTTTCTTGTCTCCAAAGTTCTTCCGGAGGGGTTTCTGCGCTTGGAAGGCATCGGCGCGGATGTCAAGCTTCTCCCTTCTCAGAAAGTCTGGATCCATACGCGATCGGGCAAACGGTTGCGAGGCGTTATCGGGATGTTGGCCCCGCATTTGCAGACGGAAGAGACCAGAAAGAAATTGAACGGGTTCGAGGATTTATTCGTGGACGTTTCGATGTCCGACTTTTCTGAAATCTCCGTGGGCGATTTCGTCACATATGACAACGAACCCTTTTCCACAGGAGATTTTTTCTTCGGCAAGTCTCTAGACGACCGGGCTTGCGGTGTCATCATCGTCAAGATGCTGGAGAGGCTGACGGCCCTAAGACACGATTTCGACGTGTTCGCGGCTTTTTCGTCCCGCGAAGAGATCGGCGCCTTCGGCGCCCGTACAGCCGCTTACGCGCTACAACCGGATATCGGTATCGCGCTCGACGTGACCCACGCGATCGACACCTCTCCGAACTATCCAAAGAACGAGTTTGGGAAAGGCCCGGTGATCGCCGTAGGAGCGATCCCTCATCGCAAAATATCCAATCTCCTGATCGAGACGGCCAAGCAAAATGGAATTCCGTACCAAATCGAGCCATCGCCTTCCCGAACCGGTACCGACACCGATCAGATCCAGCTGGAAACGGTCGCGGCGGGAGTCGTTTCTTTACCGCTTCGCTATATGCATACGCCTTACGAACAAATCTGCGTCAAAGACATCGACGAGACCGCGAGACTCCTCGCCTTGTTCGTTTCGGCACTGAAGGAAGGTGTCGTCTAAGATGTTTCTAAAAGACTTATGCGAAATTAATGGCGCGAGTGGCAACGAGGACCGTGTTCGCTCCTATATCCAAGAGCAACTGAAAAGCCCCGAAGAACCGGGGCAAGTCGATGTTTTGGGTAACCTGTTCTTCGAGAAGAAGGGGAACGGAACGTCAGATAAAACGATCTTGCTCATGGCGCATACGGATGAGGTCGGCCTGATGGTGACAAACATACAGGACGATGGCCTGTTGGCGGTTTCTCCGATCGGGGGCGTCGATCCGAGGGTGTTATTGGGGAAACGCGTTTGGGTGGGAGAGAACAATCTCCCGGGCGTCATCGGATACAAGGCAATCCATCTTCAGAAAGAAGACTTCAAAACGCTTCCGGATTGGGACAAAGTCCGTGTGGATATTGGCGCTCAGAAAAAGGAAGAGGCGCAAAAGTCCGTCAACCTGGGCGATTACGTCCATTTTTACAGCCCCTTTGAGGAGTACGAAAACCGATACGTCGGGAAAGCGTTGGACGATCGGGCGGGTTGCGCGCTCTTAATGGCGTTGTACCGTGAATTACCCGTTCTGAACCATCGTGTGGTTTTCGCCTTCGTGGTTCAAGAGGAGATCGGCCTTCGAGGTAGCGGATCGACCCTCAAACGCTACAAGCCCGACGCGGCGATCGTCGTGGAAGGGACCACGGCCGGCGACAATCCCGAGCTCAAACGCGAACGGTGGTCGACCCATTTGGACAACGGACCTGCGATCAGTTACCTGCAAAGCGGTTACGCGCTCGATTACCGGTTGTTCGAGGCAATCGTCGCCTTCGCGAATCAAAAAGGTATCTTATATCAATTGAAAGGACGCACGGTCGGCGGTACGGATGGCACGCGTTTGGCCAGTACCTATTTTGGAGTTCCGTGCGCCGGTGTGAACATTCCTTCGCGATATATCCATTCGCCCGTGTCGGTGATCTCTAAAAAAGACTTCGAGAACACCAAGCAATTCATTGCGGACATCTTAACCGAAGAAATCCTGCTAAAAGCCTTGGAGGTAAAGGTATGAAAGAGCTGATCAAAAAGCTGACCCAAGTATCCGCGCCTAGCGGCAGAGAGCGAAAAGTGCACCTCGCCATTCTCGAAGAGCTTGAGGGGTTTATCGATGGGTATCGGTTCGACAACGTCTCAAATCTGATCGTTTGGAAGAATGGAAACGGCGAGAATAAAAAGAACTTTATTTTCGACGGGCACGCCGATGAGATCGGCGTCGTCATAACCAATATCGACGAAAAAGGGTTTTTAAGGATCGACCCGGTGGGGGGCGTGAATCCGCTGATGCTTCTGGGCACGCTACTGAATTTCGACGACGTCACCGGTATCGTCTCCTATGAGGGAGAAACCGACGAGGACGCGAAAAAGAGCCTGACCCAACCGAGTTACGATTACCTGTTCGTGGATATCGGTGCGACGAGCCGCGAGGACGCTCAAAAGAAAGTGCACATCGGTCAATTTGGCTCGTACCTCTCGCCATTTGTCGATATGGATCCGATGTTGGTCTCTAAAAGTATGGATGACCGGATCGCTTGCGCGATAGTGGTTCAGGCGATCAAAGAGACGCAGAACCCGTATCACAATATTTACGGAATTTTCTCCGTCCAGGAAGAGGTGGGGATACTGGGCGCGAAAGTCGCCGCCTACGATATACACGCGGATATCGCCATCGCCGTGGACGTGACCGGCCATACGGATACGCCGAAAGGGAATAAGCGCATGGACCTGCAACTGGGCAAAGGGCCTGCGATAAAAATAAAGGATAAAGCCTCCATTTCTGACGAAAGCGTCGTGCGCCTGTTGACCAAATGCGCGAAAGCAAATCAAATCCCGTTTCAGTACGAAGTCTTGATCTATGGGGGCACCAACGCGCACGGCTATCAATTGACGGGCGCCGGCATCAAATCCGGTACCTTGTCCATTCCTTGCCGATACGTTCATTCACCGCACGAAATGGTTCATTTGGAGGATGTGAAGAACGCCGTCAGATTACTCAACGCGGTGGCTTTAAAGTCCGATTGGTAGACTAGCATCAATGTCCGTTTTCCCGGAAAGGCCATAGGCCGCGTGGTTTTGAAACGATGAAAGAAATATTCACCTATTCGGTTGTGAAAGAGCTTCAAACCCGCTGCTTTCTATTTTTAGGAGAACGGGAAAGCGGATTTCAAGATCGGATCTTAAGCGAAGAACACACCTATACGGTCATTGACACGAAAGTGAAATCTGCGATCGCGGACTTGCAGACTCTCTATCGGAAAGCCTATCCGGTGAGCGCGGGCGAGCACTGCAAATCGATCGACCGTGTGTTCGAACTCTACACGGTTCTGCAGACTCTAAGCCCTCGAGCGCAGATGATCAATGTCATAGGCGGCGGCGCGTTGATCGACTTGGTTGGGTATGCCCTGGCGACCTCTTTTCAGGACCTAAAGATGCGGGCGATTCCGACGACCCCTTTTTCGCAGTTGTACGGGTTTTATCAACGGAGCTTCTACATCCATTTCGACCGTAAGATAAACCAGTTGAGCGTCTTCGGTATCCCGCATGAGCTGTGGATCATCCCGTTTTTCCTGAAAGCGTTCGCCGTGGAGGATTTGCGAAAAGCGCATGTCGTCTGTTTTGCCACCGCTTTGGGGTTCGAAGAGCGTTTTTTTTATCTGGTCGAACGGTCGTTGAGCCTACTGATCCACAACCAAACGAATTGGACGGTCTTTTACGAACTGTTAAGGGAGCACCACTTTCTGAGAGCCAAGTGTTCCTTGGAGCACCGTCTGATCCCGGGAGAGTCTATGGGAATCTTGCTACAGACGGCTACCGGTTTTCAGATGGATTTTGTCGACGCGTTCATCAAAGGGTTGATGTTGGAGGCTTATATCTCGTTCAAGCTCGGGATCATAGAAGAAAGCACGCTCGAGATGATCCGAAAGACTCTGAGCCAGATCGGATTGGAGGACAGGCTCCCTCCGCAGCGACAGGTCGATTTGCAAACGCTGTTCTCTTTGATCGATGAGAAGAAATCGATCAAGATGCAGGTGATAAAAGGGCTTGGCCTCTCTCAGGAAACGACTGTCTCGGCCACAATCATCGAACACATACTCAAAGAATACTATTTTGGGAGATAGAAACGAGGGATAAGGACGCCCGATACGCGAGGGTGCGCCTTTTTGAAAGTCTTTCTTTTCATTCTTGTCGGAGCAAGGCCGATTTCTTTTCTGATAAGGGGGTTGAGGGAAAATGGATAATCTGCAACCGATACACCGGAAACAGGGCGGAAGCCGAGTCAACCAACGGGCCGAGTTCAGAAAGGGGTATATGGGCCCGACGATTCCTGCTCCACCACAACCAAAAAAACCGAAGGCTCCGAACCGGATCGGATTGAGCGCGCTGCAGGGGCAGTTGCTGGCGATCGTCGTGATCGCCCTCGCGTTGGCCGTCGTTTTAATGGGCTTCTGGATTAATCGCTTACTCACCGAAAGACAGGACAAAAATTTAATCATACAAAACCTCAGCTCCCGCGTTCAAAACCTGGAGACCGTCGCCCAGGAATATGAAACAACGCTGAGTGGAACCCATAGCGCGAGCTACCGGCCCTTGCCCACAGACCTCACCGCCCCCATCGCCCCGGGAATAGAAAATCCGGATATGGCGAAGAAAGAGTCTTTTGAGTTCGAACGCTTTTTCAAAAACGCGCAAACCACGATCTACGAAGGCAAGCCTTTAACCTTCTATATCTGCAACGATCAAGCCGCCCTACGCCTCATCCGTGATAGCCAACTCCCCTACCTGCTGTCCGCCTACTCCGACAACGAATACAGCTTGGTGTTGATCGGGCGTTACGAGCCGGCTTGGGTCATCCAGTTAGACAACCTGCAGAAGATTCGCCGGGAGTTTATGAGTCAATTGATCACGCTATCGGCTTCCCCCACTCGAACAGGAACGGCGACGGTCCTACCGTCGATACCGGAAATACCGGAAGACCTTCAGGGATTGGAACTACGAAGGCTCTATACCCTATACAACATCCAAATCTCCGCTGACTCCAGTCTGGAAAAATTGAAAACTCAAGTGGGCATCCTACGCAACGAAGGGATTCCGGCTTTCGTCTACGGCTACTCGAGTTCCGGAACGAATCTGTTGTACTCCCTGCGGATCGGTCTCTTTCCCACGGACCAAGACGCTAAAAAATACTCCGAACGAATGGACCGCGTCCTGTACCGTGAGTTGATCCACAAAGAGATCACCGACCGGTTCATTCGACAGTTGGCGATCCCCCAATGATCAGCTTTCGTCCTTTACCCGACGGGTTTGAGACAGGAGACGCGGTCATCGATCTATTGCCGTTCTTCGACCGTACCGTCTGGATCGAATGGCTCGAACATGCTCCAGGCCTTCCGATGGGCGGATTGGTTCAAGCCCGATTTCTGAATCGTTACACTAAACCTACGAGAATAAGAAGCCAGGGCGCCCTTCAATTTTGGGAATACCTCGCGAGGGAAAGACAAACGTGGGAAATGGTCCTCCTATATCCGGAGGGCTTTTCGCCCTTCTTTTTGGAAGTCTACGAACGACTGCTCCAGGATGTGCCCTATGGTGACACCCTCTCGTACTCCGCACTAGCAACGAGGGTCATGCGACCTAATTCTCCTCGAGCGGTCGGCCTGGCGATGAGCAAAAACCCTTGGCCTTTGGTTGTGCCCTGCCATCGCGTGGTCACGAAGACCGGTCAGTTGGGCGGGTACGGTGGAGGGATCGAGAATAAACGCAAACTTCTCGAAATGGAACGTCGATCGATGGATTGATTTCCCCCTGTTTTGGTACGCGGCCGCGTTGTGGTGTGGCCTACTCCTGGAAGGGACACTCTCTCATATCGTCGGGCTCTCCGCCCTTATCTTGCTGTTACTGATAGGGCTGCTCCTCCGAAAACGCGCGAAAACCGCTTCGCTCCGGGCTTCTTCTACGGAAGGGACCACCACACAGGTTGGTCGATATCTGCTGTTCACGCTTTTTGTCGGCGCGTTTTTCGCCAGAGGGGTGATCCCCGGGTTTTTCGGCGCCGATCATTCCTTCGCGCTCGATCAGCAGGTCTCCGCGGTCGGCAGGGTCCAAAGCGTCACCGAGAAAAGCCTCCGCCTGACAGAGGTCCGCGTGCTGGAAGACCGGGTCTGGAAAGCCGTGAAAGAGTCCGTTTACATCTATCGGGACGCGAAAGGCGAGTACGATCCGGGTGACTGGGTCGGTTTCAAGGGGCGTATCACGATGGTGGACCCGATCGTCTACGTCTCGATCTTGTACCCATCCGGCGCCTTCCATTACCCTTATCGAACTGGGCCAGTCCAGCAAGTCCTCTCTTTCGGCCACGGGATCGCAAACGCCTACGCCGAACACGTGCAGAGCGTCCTCCCAGCCGAAGAGGCGCAGCTGGCCGCCGGGATCTTTCTGGGCAAACGCTTCGAAGGAGATTTGCGCATTTGGATGAACGATTCGGGGTTAGGCCATTTGTTCGTCGTTTCCGGCCTTCATTTCGCGATGCTCTCCCAGATCGGATTGATTCTCCTCGGCTTCTTCCGTGTCACCGATCCCCTTCGCACCTTATTGGTCCTCTGTTTTCTAGGCTTCTTCTGGATCGTGACCGGCTGTCCGGCGTCGTCTTCGCGCGCCTTCCTGATCATCCTGTTCTACGGCCTTTTCAGGATGTTCAGTTATCCCGCATCCGGGCTCAACCTCCTCGGGGCGGCCGCGATCTTGCTCCTGCTTTTTCAGCCTACCTACGCGCGGGACGTCGGTTTTGCCCTCTCCGTCCTCGCCACGGTCGGCATCTATTGTGGCCATCGGGTTTCCCTCAGGACGAACGGGAGAGTGGGCCGATACCTGCTCCCATTGACCGGAGCGATGGTGTTCACGACGCCGATTACGATCGCGCAATTCGGGAGGATGCCGTTCTTGTCGATCCCGTTCAACATGCTCTTCGTTTCCTCCGTGGCGATGGTCTTGTTAATCGGCCTTTTAACCTCTTTCCTATGCTTCCTTCTCCATTTACCGGGGCTTTCCGCGATCTTTCTACACGGACTCTCGCCTTTTATCAGGCTGAACACCGCGATTCTTTCTTTTTTGGGAAAGCACGGCGGAACCTTAGCCGTCCCGAACGGGTTATCGATCCCCTTTTGGGCGTTGGCGGCGGTCTTCCTTTTTACGGCGCTCTCGATCAAAGAGCCGGTTCGTCCGACAAAAACGTGAACAGATCGTAGAGAAATTCGATTCCGACGGGGATGATATCGTCCGAGGGCAAGTACTTCGGATGGTGCAAAGGATAGAACGCCTCTCGCCGGGTGCCCAACCAGAACAGAATGGACGGGTATAGGTGGCAGAAGACCCCGAAGTCTTCGCCCACCATCTTCATCGGTGCTTTCAGTACCTGATACCGTTCTCGCAGTTTGGGGATGAGGCGGTCGTAGAGCCCTTTATCGATTTTAACTTCCGGATAGACCGATAGTCGCTTCACACGGATTTCCACGCCCGTCAACTTCTCGATGTGCTCGGCCATTTTTTCGATCTGATCGAACATCTTATCGTTCTCTTCCGTCGATACTGTCCTCATCGTGGCCTGGATGAAGGCTTTGGCAGGCTGGATATTTCGGACTTCGCCCGCGGCCACCTTCCCAGCGGAAAAGAGGAATGGCTTTTCCACTTCTCGCGGCATACGATCGATCGCGTCTAAAAAGTAACGCAACGCGAGGAGGGTGTTCTTCCCTTCCGTGGGGTAAGCGACGTGCGCGCCCACACCTTGGAAGAGCACATCGATCTCGGAGGAGGAGGCGAAGAGGACGTGGTCGTTGGTCGCCACCGAACCGAACGGGTAATCGTCGTTGACGTGCAAGGCGAAGCTGCAACGGATCGCGTAGCGGTCGAAGAAGCCCGTGTCCACCGTTTTCTGAGCGCCTCCCCCGCCCTCTTCCGCGGGTTGGAAGAAGAAGAGCACGTTCTGATTCGGCCTTTTCTCCACCACCGTCAGAGCCAGCCCGTAGAGGATGGCCGTATGGACATCGTGCCCGCACGCATGCATACAATCGTTTTTAGATGCGAATTCCCACCCCGTCTCTTCTTTGATATTCAAGGCGTCAATATCGGCTCGAAACAGGAGATAATCTCCGTCGTTGACTCTGTATTCGGCCACCAAGCCCAACAAAAACGGACGGTGCAGCGTGATGCCCTCCACTTTTGAGAGTTCTCGAAACAGGTACTCGGTGGTTTCATGCTCTTGCAGGGTTTTCTCGGGGTTCTGATGTAGGGTGTGCCTGACCTCGATCGGACTGTCATAGATCATACTTTTCCTCCGTTTCTTGCAAGGATATAATGTCCGCGAAGCTGATCCGGTCGATGTGTCGTTCGGTGTATTCGCGGATTTGTTGCTTGAGTTTCGGCTTTTCCAACGCGAATTGCAACCATTCCTCTCGCGCGCGTCGATCCAGCTCTTTGGTTTGGGCCGAGAACACTCGTTCCAAAGCCTTCTTCTTCGAAGGGAAGAGGACCTTCAGCATCCACGGGGGATAGCGTACGCCTTTCATCCTTTCGGTGATCTTGCCTTTGAAGCCCAAGAAAGACGCGAGCGTCAAAAAAACTCCGACGGTGAAGGCGCCAATCCAACCCACCGGCCCGGACAAGGCCGCCCCCGCCACGCCGGAAAGGCCTATCACCCCGCCGAGAATCGTTCCAAAAGAGACGGAGACGACCGTTGTGAGGGTAGAGAAGGCGCGATTCGCCAAGCTCTTTTCGATCATTTGCGCCATCAGGGGATCGGGTAACAAGAGGTCGTTTTGACGGGAAAAGAAGGGGCCTCGGGTGTCAAACCAACGATAGAACTCCTTTTGCGTGGCCGTTTCTATCTGCTTGAAGGCACGGGCCCGAATCTCTTCCTGCGCGAGGGTTAGAGATTCTCCAAGTTCCAATAGCCCCGCGCTCAGGTCCTTTTCCAAGTCTGTAAAAGTCCCCCCTTGCTCCAAAAACCGGGTGATTTTCGGCTCGGCGTGGGCGCGCAAGAGGTCGCTCGTGACCTGAAGAGAGCGGTCCATCGATAGGTGGAGGATCTCTTCATAGGTAGAGGTCAACCGATCGGTGATCTCATCCATTGACGCGTGGATCTCAGCCTTCACTTGCTTTTCGAAGAGGACCAGCGAGTACCCCGACCCCAACCCTCGGCTGATCGAGGCTTCGGGGTCCTCGGAAGACAAAATCCTGGTATGTGGAAACTCTTCGGCGATCATCTCCTGAAAAAACTTCCAACGACTGCTACCTCCGGTCAGGAGGATGAGTGAAACCGCGTCCTTTGGGACCTTCTGAGCTCGGAACGCCTTGAGTACCGTTTCCTTTAAAGCTGCCGATAGGTCAAAAGGCTCGCGCGTGAGGGTTTCACCGGCGTGTGGGATCGTAGAGAGGGACGTCGCCAGGTCTTCCGACACGGTATATTCACGCAATAGACTTAAAAAAACCGAGTAATCGGAGATTTCGAAGTCCCCGTAATGGTCCTTTCCGACCCATATCGTCTCGCGAAAGGGAAGGGTTAGATTTTGCGTGAGCCGATTCGAATACTTCTCCTTGATTTCTCGGAACAGGATGTATCGGATATACTGCTCGACGGCCTCGTCGCGGAACGCCTTATCGACCCCGGGATTCTGCTTCAAGAATAACTGATAGAGGCAGTCATCGAGCAGCTGGCCCCCGAGTACGTTCGAGCCCCAGACCTGACGAACGCGGAAGTCCTTCAAATAACTGCAATCGAGCGTGCCTCCACCAAAATCGACGACCAGAACCCCACGAAAGAGGTGGTCTTTATCGATTTGCTTCGTGGAATAGTGATAGAAGAGGGCGCCCCAGGGTTCATAAAAAAATGGGGTGTGTGGATAGCCCATCGTCGTGAAGATCGTGGACAGGGCCCCGCGATATGAAGGATCGGCTTCCGCCGGTAACCCGATCACCACTTGCGTGTGGTTGTCCGACGATAAATGGGACAAGAAGCGCTCATCTTGCAGATGCTGAAACAGCGCGGTCAAGAACAGGTCGCTCTCTTTCGTCGCCACCGGATCGGCGCCCGTAATCGGTTTGAAATTCGCGGCTAACTTCAGTCCTCGACGCTCCGAGCGCGACATAGAGACCCACTCTTCCTGCGCGGTTTGCCCGAAAGCGATGACCCGTGACTCTTTGGGCGCGTACAGTAACACAGTCTGCACCGCGTTTTGTGGAAAAACCCGTATATCCCGACCCACGGGGTTTTTCTCCCCGACGGGCGTCAGGGAAAGATGCGTATTGGTTGTACCAAAATCCAGACCGATGAGCTCGCGCGTCAACTATCCGCTCCTTTCTTCCGTCTTATGGATTATAGCAAAAAATCGACATTCTGGGTGTTTTTATTCGGCTCTTTAGGGGGGAAAGGGTATTCACGGGGTTCATTCGGAGTTTTTGACGCGGTTTTTTGGCAGGTGTCTTCGTTCTCCATCCTACGCTCTTTTTTCGCTTTTCTATCCCTCGGCGTTCCTCATCTGCGTTGGGTTGCTCATACAAACCCCTCCGAGCGTCCTCTTCGGAGGAAAGCGGTTTTTGGATTATTATTCTCCTGAAATCATCATTCTGTCCCTGTCCGTTTACGGGCTGCTGCTTTTTCCGATAGACCTCGCGCTTTGGAGGGCCGATAACGAACGGACGGGACGGACGAGCGGCGCGCGTTTATGGCTGTATTACGTGGCGCTGCATCTTTTCATCAGTCTAAGCGGGATTTTGCTTCTCTTTTTTTCCGGATCGCTCTGCTTTCATACCCCGTTACCGTCACCTATGGGTCCGTTTCTAATCGCCATAGCCGGGCTGCAGCTCCTCTTTTTTTCCTTCGCCGTGTTCATCAACCAACTCTCGAAGAAGCTTTCAAACATCCTCGTCTGGGCGTTTTCTTTCTTCGTTTTCAACGTGATCTTCAGTTTCGGAACCCTGGCCTTCGCGAAGATCGCGATCTTCCAGCTCGTCTTGCGACACTTCGCGCTCGATCTATCCGAATGGCTTCCGATGACTTTCGCAATCCGTAGCGCCCGATATTTTTACAGCAGCAATAATGCAGGTCATCTTGGTAGCAGCGTCCTGAAAGCTGCGCTGTACACCTTTGGCTTTGCGTCAGCGTCTTGGCTGATCGCTTGGACGCGAAGAAAGCGCCGAACGCCCTCGCATTGACCGGAATCGTAGTGGCGGGGCTATTTGATGGCGCCTTGCGTGATTCCCGATATGAATTGCTTCGAGAAAAGGAAAAAGACGACCATAATCGGCACGACAGAGATGGTTAGCGCTGCGGCGATCATCGGCCACTGGTTCGAATACTCCCCGTAGAACAACGACACGGCGAGTGGGACCGTCTCTTTTGCCTTCGAAGTGATGATGATAAACGGGAAGAAAAAATCATTCCAGATATTGACGAAGTTGACGAGGCCCACGACGACGAGGGCGGGCTTTATCAACGGCAGCGCGATCCTTCTGTAGACGGTCCACGGGCTCGCGCCGTCCATTCGGGCGGACTCTTCGATCTCTAGCGGAATGCCATCCATAAAGTTTTTCAGCAAGAAGGTAGCGAAAGAGGCGCCGGTGGCGATGTACACCAGGACCAAACCCAGTCTCGTGTCCGTCAGCTTCAGGCTGTTCAAGAGCAGAAAGATCGGGATAATCGCGAGTCTCGCGGGGAGGGCCAACCCCAAGATGATGTAGACATAGATGAACCGGCGAAACCGGAAGCGATACCGCGAGAGAACGTAGGCCAACATCGACGAGGTGAAGAGCACACCGAAAATCCCCGCGCCAGACACGACGATGCTGTTCAAAAAAGCTGTGCCCAGACCGGCTCTTTCCCACGCCCGGATATGATTCTCCGGCGCGAAGCTGTCAGGCATCTCAAATGGCTTCAAAAACAGCTCCCGCGTGGTTTTAAACCCATTAAAAAACATCAGTAAAAACGGGGTGGCCACGACCACGAAGTACAGGGACAGTAGAATTAAAAAGAGGATTTTCGAAAAGAGATTGATCCGCAGCATCATTCTACCCTCTTTCTTCGATCCATCATGAGCGCATAGATCATAGACAACGGGATCACCATCAAAAAGATCAACACGACTATCGCGGCGCCTAAGCCGTAATCTTGGCCGGAACTACCCAAACCGCCGAAGGCGGTGCGATAGAACACGGTCCCCAACACATCGGTCGAACGAACCGGGCCCGCTTGGACCCCCGCGAGGGAGTAAACCACGTCGAAGATGTTGAAAGACCAGATGAAGATCAGAATCAGAAGGGTCTGGAAGGTCGAAAAGGTCATCGGGAAGATGATCTTCCAGATCACGCGCCAATTTTTCGCGCCATCGATATAGGCGGCGTCGAAGATGTCGTTCGGGATCCCGATGATCGCAGCAAGGAAGACCAGGATATAAAAACCGATATTTCTCCACACGTTGACGAGAATGACCGTGGTGAGCGCGGTTTTCGGCTGACCTAGCCAGGGTTGGGCGAGGTGTTTCAATCCGACGGCTTTCAACACTTGATTGATCAATCCCCATTGCGGATTGAGCATCATCACCCAGATGAACCCGACGAGGACCATCGATATCACGTTTGGGAGATAGACGATCGTTCGGAAGAATCGTTGCCCCCAAATGCGGGACGCCAGGACGATCGCGATGAGAAAAGCGACCCCGAGTTCACATAGCGCGTTGCGCGCGAAGAAATAGAAGTTGTGGAGCAGCGCGTTGATGAACTCCTGTGACATCCGGCCAAAGAGGATGCTTTTGAAGTTGTCCAACCCGACAAACAGTTTGGGGCCCGCGCCGGACCATTTAAAAAAGCTTAAAAACAAGCTGTACCCAAAGGGGTAAATGACAAAGAGGGTATACAGAGACAGCGCCGGTATCGTGAACAACAGGATGTATCTGATTTTGCAAGACAAGGAAACGCCCCCTTTTTAGAAAACGAGTGCAGGGAGAGAACTCCCTGCACACCGTAGCGAAACGAAGGTTATTTAATCTTTCCCAACTTCCTCATCAGAGGCTTATACCACTGTGATAAAGCGTCTTGCGCCCGTTGCGCGAGCTCGGTCGGCGTGATCTGTCCCATATACATCGCCTGCATACCGGGAGATAAGACGCCGTCGTAAAGGGATGGTTGTTGTACCACGAAAGGTGAGCCGACCCAATAGACGTAGGGCGAGGCCCAGTTGGCTCCGGCGTCCATAACCTCTTTCAACAGCGGAATATCAGGCATTATGGCCCCGTTTACGGCGGGAATGTTCGCGGTAATTCCGGTGAAGATCGTTCCGAACTCAGGCGTTGCGGTGTATTTCAGGACTTTCATCGCGTCGGTCGGGTTTTTCGCGATAGAGGTCAGACTGAAGGCGCCGTCCATATAAATGTACGCGTAGGCATTATCGCCTTCCCAATCCGGTGGCACCATAAAATACCCGACGTTGATATCCGGATTCAGCTCTTTCCAAGTCTGGTAACCCCAAGCGCCGTAGAAAACCATCGCGGCTTGACCGAAGGCGAAGGCGGCGTTCATATCGTTGGTGTCGTTCCCCATATAACCGTCTTGGTAGTAAACCTTTAAATCGTTCAGCAACGTCTGGAGGTAAATCCAATCTTGGTCTAGAAAGTCCACTTTTCCTTCGGTGAGCCGTTTGATCCAAGCAGGCCCGAGGATACTGACCCCGCACATTGCGTGCTGCATGGTCAAAGTCCAATCTTCTTTCGCGGTACAGAAGAAGGGATCGATCCCTTTAGCTTTGAGGACTTTGCAGATTTCGAGCATTTCATCCCACGTTCTGGGTTCGCTCAACTTGTTCTCTTTGAAGATGTCTTCGTTGTAGAAAATCCCGCAAACCTGTACGGCGAACGGTACGCCCCAAAGTCGCGCGTCCATCGTCACGTTCTTTTGAACGCTCTCAGAAAAATTGGAGAAGTCGATGGCTTGATCCAAGGGTTTGATCAATTTCCCCTCGACGAGCGCTTGCGTCCTTCCGCCCGGAAGTCTTCGGATATAGGCGATGTCAGGTCCAGTACCGCCCTGCAAGGCCAAGAACAGTTTCGCGTCGTATTCCGTCGGAATGAACGCGCGAAAATCGATGGTTATGTCCTCTCCTTTGGCCCTCAGGTTCTTCTGAACCACTTGCCAAACCTCGGCATCTTGCGTGCGCCAGCTCCAAATTTCTACGGTTTTGGCTGAAACGAGCGAAAAAAACAAGGCGAAGCATAAGACTACGAAAACCAGCTGTTTCACAGAAATCCCTCCGTTAAAGTGGTTTTATGGATACATCCGAATATCGGATGTCTCTTCTTCAAAAGCCGAGGATTCGATCTCCCAGGTGTTTAAGAGCATATCGAGCGGGGTTTCCCCCCACAGATAGTCTCGCACACGCGGATCTCCGGTCAAGGATTCTAGACGCTCAACGTCCGCGTATCGTACGAGCTGCAACTGTTCCGGGCAGGTCTCGGCCACCCCCTTTAGGAAACGCAATAGAACCGGGATGAAGTCCGCGTCTTTCCGTTCTGGGAAAAACTCCAAACCGAAGCAAACCTCGTTTCGGTATTTGGAGGTGATCGGGATGAAGGCCCGGGTCCGGAACGCGAATCCCTCCGTGTCTGACTCTTTCATATACCGGTATAACCGGTTCATTTCGATCCAAGGCGCGCCGTACATCTGGAAGGGCTTGGGGCTACCGCGGCCTTCCGAGAGATTGAACCCTTCCACAAAGCAACCGCCGTTGTAACACACCACCGATTCGAAGGTGGGCAGCGCGATGGAGGGCACGTTCCACAGTAAGCCGGTATCCGGGAAATAGGTGCACCTAGTGTAGTTCGTCATCGGGACGACCGACAGGTCTACTTGGAGGTCTTTTTCCCTCAGACAGTACCGAGCCAATTCTCCCGGGGTCAAGCCATACCGAATCGGGAGCCGAAGACCGCCGACGAAAGAGGAATGCGCCTCGGGTATGCGATTTCCGGAGATCAGCAGCCCTCCCAAGGGATTCGGGCGATCGAGCACGACAACGGGAATACCCCGTTCCGCGGCCGATTCCAAACAGTACGCCAAAGTATAGATGAAAGTATAGTACCTCAGTCCGACGTCTTGTATGTCATAAACGAGGAGATCCAACCCTTCGAGGTCTTCCGGTGTCGGTTTAGTTTTCTCTCCATAGAGGCTGACGACGGGTAACTGATAATAAGGGTGAATGAAATCCGAAAACCCCTCCCCATCGGCGATACCGTAAATCCCATGCTCGGGGGCAAAGAGCTTCCGAACGGAAAACCCGCACTTCAGAAAGAGCCCTACGTTTTCCTCCAAGCGCCCGTTGACGCCCGAATAGTTCGTGACGAGCCCAATAGCGCGGTTTTTGAAGAGCGAAGAGAATTGTTCGATTCTGTCCAATCCTAAGTGAACTCGCACCTGGAACCCTCCTTTTTCAAGGACTGCTTGAGTGTACACGTTCCTATCTTGAAAGTAAAGTCATCGCATTTCATGAAGTCCTGAGCTCACGCCTTGACATCGATTTCTATAAGACCGACAAAAGAAAGTATCCGGGGCTCCTCAAGGCGGCGCTCGTTCACTAGGGGCCCGACTGTCGATGTACTATTCTACACGATAGAAAGCGAAAGGTCAATCGTGAGTATGAGGTAAGTTATGAAGGACCATCAAGAAACAAAGCCAAAATCGATCGCGCGATTTTTAGTCAATGAAGTCGTCGCGGCGTAAGCGCCCCTTCTTTTCGCGACGGCGCGGTACGCTTTTGTGCGAGGGCATCGCGGCGTAAGCGCTCCTTCTTCTCGCGACGGCGCGATACCCCGGTTTTGTTCGTTCCAAAGATCAAAAAAACAGGGTTCGCACAGAGGACGCAGAGAACACGGAGAGAGCAGGCATCGCGGCGTAAGCGCTTCTTCTTTTCGCGACGGCGCGATACCCCGTTTTTCGTTCGTTCCAAAGATCAAAAAAGGGTTCGCACAGAGGGTACAGAGGAAAAAATGGCAAAGCGTGGGGATCGCGGGGTCGTAAAAACCACTTACCCCGCGATAACCTTGTAGGCATCGCGGCGTAAGCGCCCCTTCTCTTCGCGGCGGCGCGATACCCCTTTCATTCGTTCGGAATATCAAAAAACAGGGTTCGCACAGAGGGCACAGAGAACTCAGAGGCAAAAATGGCAAAGGATGGGGATCGAGGGTCGTAAAAACCACTTACCCCGCGATAACCCACAAAGTCCGAGGTTCTCACCCCTCCGCCCTTTTTGGGTAAAAACAAAACACAAGGTCAAAACCAGCAAAAGGTAAAAAGGTAAAAATACAAAAGTTAAGAAACCGTCCTGGAAAGGCGAAAGCCGAGGTAGTTGAAGCTGAACGTCGGCGACTTACTGTACCGATAGGCAGCGCGACAACTCTGCGCGTTGCTGTACCAGCTGCCGCCCCGAAACACCCGGGGGGCGCTGCTGCTCGACCCTATCGCGTTCGTCTGCGCGATGCTACTGTAACTTCCATACCAGTCGTGGCACCATTCATATACGTTCCCGCTCATATCGTAGAGCCCCAGCTCGTTCGGCTTTTTCTGCCCTACCGGGTACGTTTTACTTCCTGAATTATCGCTGTACCACGCTACTTCGTCGATAGTATCGCTTCCTGCGTATTTATACCCCTTTGAGTTTTGCCCCCCACGCGCCGCGTATTCCCATTCCGCTTCCGTGGGCAACCGATACCCTACTACTTTCGTAATGTCAGTTGTTCGTTTTCCATTCTTGTCTAACAGATTCCCATCGACATCGTACGCTTTCTTTAACCCTTCTCTCTCACTCAGCCAGTTGCAGTACCCGATCGCGTCCCACCACGTCACGTTGATCACCGGCCGCGTCCCGCGGCCCCAGCCTGAGTAATCGCCTGGATTGGTCTTTCGCGTTGCCACGCAGTACGCATCGTACTCGTCGAAGGTCACTTCGTACTTCCCAATCCAGTAGTCGTACGTCAGGGTTACCGTGTGTACCGGCTTTTCGTCGGAGTCTCCTTCACGGTCGTTGCGGGTGTTTCCCATAACGAAACTTCCCTTTTTTACCCTCACCATTTCGGGCGACACATTGACTATGGAGGAGATAATCGAGCGGTTATACGAAAGAAGCCGTTTGGGAAGTTCTGGGCGCTGGCAGTGGGTATAAGCAAGAATCGCGATAATGATCGTAAGAATTAGAATAAAGGTACTTACGGCCTTTCTTTTCTTTCTCCTCTTGTTCGCTTCGATGGCTTCTCGATATTCCCGCTCCTGCGCCTCCTGGAGCGCTTTCTGCCGCTCCATTTTCTTCCGCTCTTCTTCTTTTTTCCTCCGCTCTTCTTCTTCTTTTATACGGCGCGCTTCGGTTATTCTGATTTCTTCTCTTCTTTTGATTTTGGAGCACGTTTCGACGATTATCGCGAGCACATCTTCTGGGGCGGTGAGAACGAAGTTTCTTAGTGTGTTTCCTTCCGGCGCTCGCCATTCGTTGATGTAACTTTTCACGAGGCCATACCAGCCTCGGTAATCCATCGGGTACTCATCGACCGTTTTTTCGAAGACTTCGCGAGCTTTTTTGTTTTCCCCCAGTTTCAGCCAGGTTTCCCCGTTCTGAATCTGCTTCTCTAAGGGGCGCCCGGTCTCCACTGCGACTTTTACGTCTATCTGCGACCCCATCCTGTCGATCTGATCTTTCGTATAGGTAACGCCGCAGTGTTCGCAGACAAACCGCCCGTTATCTTTCATCAGGATGCTCGTTCCACCGCAATTATTACATTTCAGCTCTCTCACGGTCTTCCACCCTCCTTGCCGTTTCTTGAGCAGTGTTGCTGCGAGGTCAGTTCTTTCGGTTTCTTCTCGTGAAAATCATCGCTTTTCGGGGCTTCTCGAAACGCTCATTTCAGATATCTGCATTTTGCGTTTCTTTCAGCTACCAGCCGCGAGAGTTCTTCTAAAAAAGGCTTATTTTCCCCTTCGTATTGTATAATGTCCGCTACCCGCATTCTCGATTATCTCCCCGGGCTATGTTTCATCTGTTTCCATAAAATCGTCGTTCCCGATACACGGGTCTCTATTTTACTCTAAATTTATTGAAATCAAACACAACTTTCCGTTTCGAAAATTCCATTTCTTTCAACCTTTAGATCGTCCGTCATTTCGAACGGATAAAGAGAAAAGTAAACTAAAAGCCCGTGAAAATGGACGAAATAACCGGTACGCAAAGAAAAAGACAACGAAACTCGGTTTCAGACCGCTTTAAAACCCCGGCACCCGCGCTATATCGTTATAGCACCATAGCTCTCATTCTATCTAACCTGTTTTTGTATTGGACCCGGTTCAACCCGCCGACGTAGTACGAAGAATTATCGATATGCCCCAAAAGTGAGACAGTTCATAATAAGATAGTATATCATAAGGAATCTCTCACTTCTTCGAATACCTGGAAGGAGAAAGCAAATTGCCTGAAATACACAGAAATATAGAGCTACATACGAAGAATAGAAAGAGAGCGACAGGCCGTCTATCTGGCGATTAGAACGGACTATTGCAACAATCAAATGGAAGAAATGATTGACAATGTGAAGGTAGAGAAACTGATCAGGTACAAAAAAGGGTCTACGGAATTATAACGTCAGTATCGGAACGAATGAAAAGGGTATCGCGCCGTCGCGAAAAGAAGAAGCGCTTACGCCGCGATGCCTTTGCATAAAGGGGTATCGCGCCGTCGCAAAAAGAAGGGGCGCTTACGCCGCTATGCCCTCGCACAAAAGCGTATCGCGCCGTCGCAAAAAGAAGGGGCGCTTACGCCGCTATGCCCTCGCACAAAAGCGTATCGCGCCGTCGCGAAAAGAAGGGGCGCTTACGCCGCGATGCCCTCGCACAAAAGCGTATCGCGCCCGTCACGAAAAGAAGGGGGGGTTACGCCGCGATGCTGGCTTGGAAACACTCCCAATGAAAAGATGGAGCCATGCCAAACTAAAGTTTGGCGTTCCCAAGCGCCCCCAGGGCGTTCTCAGGGCGCGCTCGAGCCTTCGTAAAAGGGGTGAACGGCGTATCGCGAGACTTCGTGGGCTTCCGAAGGCAACCCGCTGGTTACCCCGCGATGACCCTCTTAGTTGTGCCGCCTCATAACTTTACTCACACATCCGGCAGTATTTGAAGAGGGCTCTTGGTTATTCCGTCGGTTTATACGACACAAAGAAGATAAGCCGTCGCTTGGCGAAAGTAGTCTGGTCTATTTATTATTGATATAGGTTCATTCTGTAGTATGTTATAATATCGGTAGAATCATCTTTTATCGCGAAACGAAGGCTTCGGAGGGTTGCATGAAAGGCATAACCGGGCAAAGGCAAAGACGTATGCGCAGAAAACACCTGAACCGCCGGTCTAACTTGGCGCTCATCGAGGGTGTTTCGATAGATAGAGATAAATTCGGTAGAAACAACGAACGCACGGTCGCGTTGTGCGGCAACCCGAACAGTGGGAAAACGACGATCTTCAACGCGCTGACTTTTAGTCATCAACACGTCGGCAACTGGCCCGGAGTGACCGTAGAAAAGAAAGAGGGGATACTTCGCAACGGCGAATGGCTTTACCGCGTCGTCGATCTCCCAGGAACCTATTCGCTCACAACCCATTCCGCCGACGAGCGGGTAGCGCGGGACTATCTGATGAAGGATGACCCGGACCTGGTGTTGATCATTATCGACCAGACGAACTTCGAGCGGAATATGTACTTTGCCCTCGAAGTGTTGGAGATGAAGAAGAACGCGATATTGGTTCTCAATATGAAAGATGAGGCCGAGCGTATGGGGTTGACGATCAAGACCGACGCGCTCTCCTCGTTCTTGGGCATCCCGGTGATCAGCGTCTATGGCAAATCGCCGGAGAGCATTTCTCAATTGAAAGCGCTGATCCAGCAATCGGCCGCGAATCCTGTCGTTCCAAAGGTGATCCGGTACGACGAGAAGATCGAGGAACTGATCTCCCAGCTACAAAAGCACGACCCCGACCCTGACGATGAACACGCCCGTTGGCGCGCGATCAAAATTATCGAGGGGGCGATGGACTTCCGAAAATCGCTATCTCCCGATTCTTTGAGAGAGATCGACGACAGGCTGTTTTCTTTCGAAAGGGATACGGCTCAGGACCCGGACATCGCATTGGCGGAGGCGCGGTACGGTTTCATCCACGGGCTGACGAAGGAGTTTCTACAACGCCGAACGACCCTACAAGAACGAGAGCGCATCACAACGGTCATCGATAGTTGGTTGACCCATCGCATTTGGGGGTTTCCGATCTTTCTAGCTATTATGTGGCTGATGTTTCAATTCACCTTCACGGTCGGCGGTTTTTTTTCTTCTCTTCTCGACAGCGCCTTCAGTTGGTTCGGCGCTACGGTTTCGGGCGTGATGGGGGAGTCGCTCTTGAGCTCCTTCATCGTTGATGGCCTCATCTCCGGGGTGGGCTCTGTCATCTCCTTTATGCCCGAGATCTTCTGCCTCTTCCTCTTCATCTCCTTTTTGGGAGATATCGGGTATATGTCCCGCGCCGCCTTCCTTATGGACAAGCTGATGCACCTGTTTGGCCTGCACGGGAAGTCCTTTATCCCGATGATCTTAGGCTTCGGATGTACCATCCCCGCGATAATGGCGACCCGATCCCTCGAATCGCGCAAAGACCGCGTCCTCACCATCCTCGTGACGCCTTTGATGTCTTGTAGCGCCCGCCTCCCCGTTTACGTGGTCTTCGCGGGAGTGTTTTTCAAAAACGGCGCCGGCACGGTCATCTTTTCGATCTATCTCTTAGGTATCCTGCTATCGATCATTATGGCCCGCGTTTTCAAAAAAGTGTTGTTTAAAGGAGAAGAGGCCCTCTTCATTATGGAACTCCCTCCGTATCGGATGCCAACCGCGAAAGAGACGCTGGGAGAAGCATGGCGAAAGACGAGCTCCTTCTTGAAGAAAGCCGGGACGGTGATTTTTGCAGCCGTGGCGATTATTTGGGTGCTCTCGACCTTCCCGGAGGGCGTGCCCTACGCCTCTCCGGAATCCTGGATCGGACGGATCGGGAGCTTCATCGCGCCCATATTTGCGCCGCTTGGTTTCGGATTTTGGCAAGCGTCGGTCGCGCTGGTCTTCGGGTTCTTCGCGAAAGAGATCATCGTCGGGGCGCTGGGCACGATGCTGGGGGGGGAGGCCCTCCTCGCGACGGCCCTCCCGCTATACTTCACCTCGCTCACCGCCTACAGCTTCTTGGTCTTCTGTTTGATCTATATCCCGTGCGTGGCGACCGTAGCCGCGATCCGGAAAGAGGCCGGAACCAAATGGATGTTGTTTTCTGTCGTTTACCTCTTCTTCCTTGCCTACGTCGTCTCTTTGGCCATATTTCAAATCGGGCGACTGTTTATGGGGTGAGGCGTTTCGGATCCCGGGTTAGAAGCGTGGCTTCCCGGATATTCTCTAGTCCCAACAGCGCCATCAAAAAACGAGCGATTCCCAAACCGAAACCCCCGTGCGGGGGACATCCGAAGCGAAAGAAGTTCAGATAATCGGTTAACGGCTCTTCTTTCATACCTTTTTCCGCCAGTTGACCTTTCAAAACTTCGTACTGGTGTTCCCGCTGAGCCCCCGTAGTGATCTCGACTCCGTTCCATAGGAGGTCGTAGCTGCAGGAGGTAACCGGGTCGGTTTTATGATGATAGAAAGGCCTGACGGAAAACGGGAAGTGCGTCACGAAAACGAAGGGATGATGGCGTTCTTCGGCGATCAGCTGTCCCAATCGCCGTTCCCCTTCGGAAGGGAGGTCTCCGCCTTTTGGGACGGACATCCCCGACCGATTGACCTTCTCGATCGCCTCTTCCATACGGATGCGCGGAAACGGGAGAGCAGGGATTTCGATCTCGACTCCAAACAACCGTTCTACCGTCGCGCCCCATTTTTCTTTCAATCGGTCGAGCACGTCGACGATCCAACGCTCTTCGAAGGCCATCACGTCTTCGACATCCTCGATGTACCCCAACTCGACGTCTAGAGAGACGAACTCCGTCAGGTGCCGGTTCGTGTAGGATTTCTCAGCGCGATAGGCGGGCGCAATTTCGAAAACGCGGTCGAACCCTGCGGCGATCGCCATTTGCTTGTAGAACTGAGGAGACTGGGCGAGATAGGCTTTTGTATCGAAGTAGTTGACCGTAAAGACCTCCGCACCCGACTCGGAAGCGGTTCCCATGATCTTCGGAGAGTGGATCTCCCGCAAGCCCTCCCGATAGAAGAAGTCGCGTGAAAAGCGCTCGAAGTCGGAGCACATAAGCATAATCGTCCGCTGACGTTCGTCCCGCAGGTCAAGGAATCGCCAGTTTAAACGCAAATCCATTCCGGTTTCCGTCCCCGGACCCAAATCGATCGGCAACTGTGGTTCACTTATCGATAGCGCTTTGAAAGCCGACACCAACAGTTCCGACTTTTTGGTAGGGTCTGTATTCTTTTGTAACGTCCCTTCGACGGCGCAGACGCTTTGCAGAGGCATTCCGGCGATGGTATCGAGGTTTTCTTGTCCGATATCTGAAAGAGAAAAAACCGCTTGGATCTCCTCGGTGCTATCCTGGATGAGCCCGAATACCAGCTTCTTTCCTAAAATGCGTTTCCGTTTTAGAAACCCCGCGATGAGAACCCGTTCGCCGTTCTCGCTAGCCAAAACCCTATGAATCAGTTTCCTTTCCGTCAGATGCATCTTCACCATACCCTCTCCTTTTTCATAAAAAAACCCGACGCTTCTAAGCGTCGGGTTTGGTTGCGTTCGTATCACAACACGCCCCGACGCGGGTTGCGATCATCATCTCCATTCCACCGGTATGGATGGTTCTTTATAAAAATCACAAGAAGGGTTAGCGTATCCAAAGTTCTTCCTCCGAAATCTCGTCTTTACCCGTGTTTTGAGCTCAATCGGGGGTGCCGCGTGAAGTGGACTCTAAGATATCTTCCGAACGTACCCGAACGTAACTCGTCGGGGTTTCCCAGACCTCCACCTCAAACAAAGCGGCCCGGTCACGGCGTACTTTTTCCGAGATCCGCTGCCAGACCCATTTCGCGATGTTCTCGGCCGTCGGCTGTGGGAGGATATCGTTGAGGAGCGAGTGGTCCAGGACCGACAGAACTTCCTCTTGCACGATTTTCTTTAGCAGGATGAAGTCGATGACCATCCCTTCCGCATCGGGAACGCCGGCGACTGTCACGACCAAGCGATAGGTATGACCGTGGAGCGTTTCGCATTTCCCGTGGTATGAGGGTAAAAAATGGGCGCTGTCAAAAGAAAAGACTTTGCTGACACGCATAGGGATGCCCGTCGGCGGGGTTATAACTCCCTGATCTCGAGTTTCTCTTCAATCAGGAAGGCTCTGACTTTCTCCAACACACCGTTCATTTGGGCCTCGGTTATCGTGCTCTCCGTCGAACGCAAGACTAATGAAATGGTGACGCTGACGAATCCCTCGGGGATGTTCTTCCCCTTGTAGATATCGATGATCTTCACGGATTCCACGTACTCGATCCGCTTAAGTCCATTGATCACGCGCCCCATCTCTTTCCCGCGTGGTACAAGGACGGAAAAGTCCTTCCGGCTGGATGGATAGTTCAGATTCTGCACAGACTTCCACTCCCTGCTGCTTCCCTTTATGAAGCCAAAGAGGAGATTGAGGTTGATCTCCCCCAGATAGACGTCAGTTTTGATATCATAATGATTTAAGACGTGTTTTTTTACCAGGCCTATTATACCAATTCTTTGACCGCGGAAGGAAATCACGGCGGAATGTGTCGGATACAAAAACCCGTTATAGAGGTCACCTTCATCTGGCGCGGCGAAGGTCAACGCATCCGAGGAGGCGCTCAGGTGATGGATAAGCTCTTCCACTACCCCCTTGAACGCATAAAATCCCACTCTCCGTTTATCCGTATAATCCTCGGGATTTTCCGCTCCCATATGGGCGAATCCAAAAAACTCCGATTCCTCGAAACTTTCCGAACGCCGAAAGACCTTTCCAATCTCATAGACTTTGAGGTCGCCGCATTGCCTACTGAAGTTGAACGCGAGCGTCTTGATCAGCCCGAAAGACAACGTGGGGCGGAGCAAAGACAGGTCGCGTGACAACGGTTTCACTAGCGCTACCGCTTCTTTCTTCCACGGATGGCTTTGATCGATACCGAAGGGCTCGAAGTCCGCCGGATCGGTAAAAGATAACGGTTTGATTTCATTATACCCTAAAGATAGGGCCAGACGATGGATATCGTCCCTAAATACTTGGTAGGGTGTGCGCCCCCGGTCTGGGGCTCGAACAATCGGCAACGTTCCCGGAAGCTGTTCGTATCCCTGTATTCTTCCGACCTCTTCAATCAGGTCGATCTCTCGTTCCAAATCCGGGCGCCCCGTCGGGATGGAGCAGCGAAAAATCTCGGTATCCTCGATGGCCTCCGTCTCGATTCCAAGGTTCTCCAGGCTTTCGATGATCGCCTTCGAAGGGTAGGAGGCGCCGAGGATGCTTTCTACACGGGACCGCCGCAGAAGGACGGTTTTATTCTCGATCCGGTGCGGATAGGCATCGATCACTTCTGTGGTGACGCGCCCTCCGGCGTATTTCTGTATCAAATGCGCGAGCCGACCGAGCACGAATGGGTTGTTATTGGGATCCACCCCTCGCTCGAACCGGTAGGAGGCATCGGTGTTCAGATTGTGCCATTTTCGGGTTTTGCGAATCAAAACCGGGTTGAAGGTAGCGACCTCCAGCAGGACATCCTTCGTCGTTTCCTCGATGCCGGAACCCTCGCCACCCATAATGCCTCCTAAGGCGAGCGGGTTGTCGCCGTCGGTGATCAAGCACTCGAAGCCTTCGGCCGTGATCGATTGGCCATCCAATAGTACGAACCGCTCGCCTACCTTGGCCTTTCGGACGTGGATGCGGAAGTTTTCCAGTCTCGTGAGGTCGAAGGCGTGGACGGGGTGACCGGTTTCTAACATCACGTAGTTGGTCACGTCCACGACGAAACTGATCGATCGAAGTCCGCTGGCGACCAGCGCCCGCTTCAACCAAAGCGGCGAGTCGATGGGCCGGATATCGCGTACGATCAGTCCGCAATAGCGGTAACAGTCTTCGGGCTCCGCGATCGTGATGCGAAAGCGGCTGTCGCCCTCGTCCGGGAGGATATCGTAGTCCGCGGGCGGCATCGTCAAGGGGCGCCGGCCTTTCGTGACCGCGTACAGTTCTCGCGCGATCCCCAGCATCCCCAACTCATCGGGCCGGTTCGAGGTAATGGACGCCTCAAAAACCGTATCCTCCAAGAACCCTTCAGGCCATTCGTCGGTAAGGCGATAGACGTAGTCGGATTTGTTCTCTAACCCGAGCTCCTCCAATGAGCAGAGCATCCCCTCCGAGAGGACGCCGCCAAAGTCGTGCGCCTCTATCCGTTTTCCATTGTAGAGAACTGTTCCCGGTAACGCGACGAGCACGCGGTCCCCCGTTTTTACGGTTTTATCGGCGGTGACCAATCGCTTGGTCTCGCCCGGTAACTGGATTATACAAACGATCAGACGACTATGCGAAGGATGCGGGCGGGTTTCGATCACCGTGCCCAGAATCACCCCCTTCAACCCCTCCCACGGGTACAGGGTCTCCTCTATCTCGGTACCGCTCAAGCTGAGGAGACCGTCGATCTCGCCATCGGACAGGTCATTCACGGGGATGTATTCATTCAGCCATTTTTTCGAGATGCGCATCGCTATCGCTCCTTTTTAGAGAGTCCGTTTCTCTGTTCTCGTGTCGTGTTTGCGCCATATCAGGGAGAATTTATAGGTCCTGCCGGATGAAATGCGCGTAACCTCGGATGAAATCTCGTATATCCGTGAGCCGGTATTTCAGCATCGCGATCCTTTCGATCCCCATCCCAAACGCGAATCCGGTCCATTTTTCGCTGTCGTAACCGACGGAACGAAAGACGTTCGGGTCTACCATGCCGCACCCTAAGACTTCTAGCCAGCGCGTTTCCCCATACCTGTTCTCCCAGAGAACGTCGACTTCGAAGCTCGGTTCCGTGAAAGGGAAAAAGCTGGGTCTGAGTCTGATCTTCTTCTTTTCGCCGAAGATCTTTTCGATGAAGTATTCGAGTGTGCCTTTCAAATGGCTCACCGAGACATCGACGTCGACCAGCAACCCTTCGCACTGATGGAACATCGGGAGATGCGTGGCGTCGTAGTCGCTGCGGTAGACCTTTCCAGGGGAGATGAGCGCGATGGGCGGCGTCTTCTTCTCCATCGTACGCACCTGGACCGGTGAAGTCTGGGTGCGCAGCAACCATTGATCGGGCACGATGTAGAAGGTGTCCTGATCGTCTCGCGCAGGGTGCCAGTCCGGGGTGTTCAACGCCTCGAAGTTGTAATGGACGTTTTCGATCTCCGGGCCTTCGGCGATCTCGTACCCCAAGGACAGAAAGATGTCTTCGATTTCCTGCTGCGTCTTCGTGATCAAATGCTCGAAACCGACCATCCTCCTGGCGCCCGGCATAGTGGGATCGATCCGAATCGACTCCTCAAAGACGCGTTCTTCCGCGTCCAGGAAATGGCGGTTTTTCCGATCCATCGCTTCCTGAAGGAGGACCTTCACCTCATTGGCTTTCTCTCCCAAAAGGGGGCGCTCTTCGGGAGGCAGCGCGCCTAACTTTTTCAGGATGCCTTGGCTGATCGTCCCCTTCTTTCCAAAGAAACGAACCCGCAACTCTTCGAGCATCTGGGTGTTCTCAGCGGCTTCTATGGCTTGTTCTGACTGCTCCCGGAGTAGCCGCAATTCTTCCAAAAGATCCGATAAAAGGCTCATCTCTATCTCTCCTCATAGACAAAGGGCACCTGTGAAGGTCCCCACGAACTCGAGTGCGGATGACAACCCACTCGCCTTTTCTTAGGTGCCGGGCATTTTATCACGCCGCCCGACCGGCAAGGTCTTCCTCTATAGACCTCTGTTTTACGTAAAATGGCGGTGATTGGACAACAGTATCGGCACGCGGCTTTCGGCCATCAGCGCGGCGATCTGTTGGTTGGTTTTCGTCACGGAGGGAAGGACCATCCCACGCACCCCCGAGTTGAGGACGCGCGTGAACAGCTCCGTATCCAATATAGCGCCGTCCGTCGCAAAAACGGTTTCCTTTATGGCCAGGCCACGCCGCTTCGCTTGCGACAAGGCAATATCGAAGGCATCGCGCCGAAGCATCTGCCCTGCGCCGATCCCGGCAGTTTGCGTACCTGCCCACAGGACGACCGAATCCGATCGCGTGAGCTTCGACACTTGAAAAGCCAGGATTAGCTCTCTTTCCACGACAGGATCGAAAAGCTCCTCTTTCAGTTTCCGAAAACGATCCTGTCGAACCTCGGTATCCCGCTCTTGAACGATAAAGCAACCGTCAAGGTACTTGTACTCCCATTCGGAGAGCTTCCACAGATCGAAGGCGTAAACGGAAGCGATGGAGGAGGTTTGAAGGGAAGTGGCTTCCGCTTCGAGCTCTCTGTTGTACGCGACAAGTTCGACGGGCAGCCTGCGGACGTGCTCGAGGATTTGGCGGTTTAGCGTGTGATTGATCACGATCACCCCGCCCATAATGGTTTCGTTTTTTATAACCCGAATCAACCCAGCGTACTCGGCTTCTCCAGGCGTCACCGAGACCCAAAGAGGGTTGCCGTGCCGAATGTAGACGCCGGAGGGCTCTCGCAATTCTCTGACAAAACGGATACCGTTATAGAGGTCGATGATCCGCCGCGTGGTCATATTCCCCTTCTTCACGGCGTGCAGATGCCCCAAGAGATGGTCTTCTCCGGAAAGGGTCGCCACATAGGCTTCCTGATGGGGGTTCGAGCCGTACTGTAACAACAGCGCCTTTTCCAAAGAGAGGTGCTTACGGCTCTCGTCGGCGAACAACAACGAGAAGCCATTATAGGTCTGCGTGTCGAACTTCAGAATCTCCGAGAAGACCTTTAGGGATAACTGTCTTCTCCCCTGTAAGGGGATGTCGCCGCATTCGGCCAAAGAAGAGAGTACCCAGTCGAAATCGGTCTCATCGACGAGGGTGGCGATACTGCGGAAGTCTTTGGCGACGTTTCTGAGGAGCGCGACTCGAGAGGGGGCCGTCTCTTCCTCCTCGACGGTGGGAAAGGATAACGCCGAACTCACGCGCCCGAGTTTCGGAAAGTCCGCCAGAAGCATATCGAACAGTGGCGTTGATTCTTGTGATTCGGTCTTCAAACGGAACAGAATGTAAAAATACGGGTCCGAAGCGCAGTCCAACGTTTTGTCCGAACCTTCCGTCACCCGTGACTCCTCTTCGGGACGAAAGAGCGGCTGGATCGGATACCCCTTTTCCAGTAGGCTCCGATAGCCCTCTCCATATCCGAGGACCTCTATCCCAAGTTCTATAACGCGTTTTACGAAAGATTCCACGCGTTCGGTATCGTCCGCGATCACCAGTAACCGGTTGATGCTCAAAGAGATCACCAACTGTTCATATAGCGCGTTTGTTCTTCTGTCAACGTATCGATGGATTTGCGCAGGCTTTTCAGCTTCAGGGCAGCCAGTTCCCGATCGATCTCGGCGGGAGTGTCGAACAGTTTGGGCTCCAGCTTGTCGCGGTTCTTCCAGAGGTAGAGCATCGATAAATACTGTACGCCGAAGGAACCGTCCATTATCTCTATCGGATGCCCATCCGCTGCGGCGATGTTGACCAATCGACCGCTTCCGATCACGAAGACCGATTTGCCGTTCGGAAGTCGATACCCTTTTATATTCGGTTTGGCCTCCCAGGTGTTTTGAGCGTAGGCTTCGAGAGCGGCAACCGCGATCTCGACGTCGAAATGGCCGGCGTTCGTCAAAACCGCGCCGTCTTTCAGAAGGTCGAAATGCCGTTTCGATACCACGTCGATATTTCCGGTGACGGTGACGAAAATGTCACCGAGCGGGGCAGCTTCGTCCATCGGCATCACGTCGAAACCGTCCATCAGCGCCTCGAGAGCTTTGATCGGATCGATCTCGGTTACGATGACACGCGCGCCCAAACCGCGCGCCTTTCCCGCGACGCCCTTCCCGCACCACCCGTAGCCGGCGACGACGACCACCTTTCCGCAGATCGTCAGGTTAGTCGTTCTCATAATGCCGTCCCACACGGATTGCCCGGTACCGTATCGGTTATCGAAGAGGTATTTCATCTGCGCGTTGTTCGCCGCGATCACGGGTACTTTCAAGAGACCGTCTCTTTCGAGGGCGCGTAACCGGACGACGCCGGTGGTCGTTTCTTCCGAGATGCCCTTCAACCCTTCCAGATAGTCTTTTCGCTCGGTATGCACGATGGCGCTGAGATCGCCCCCATCATCCAAGATCAAGTTCGGCTTGAGCTCCAGCGCCTTATAAAGGTTTTTGCGGAAGGCTTCGTTGTCCTCGGTGTGTTTGGCGTGGACCACCATCTTTTCGTGATTGGCCAGAGCCGCGACGATCTCGTCTTGCGTGGACAGCGGATTGGACCCAGTCGTCCACACCTGTGCGCCGGTGTCACGGAAAAGTCGCGCCAAGTTCGCGGTTTTCGCTTCCAGATGGCAGCAGACGACCATCTTACACCCGGCGAAGGGCTTCTCATCCTTGTATTTCTGGTGTAATTCGTTCAGAATGGGCATATATTGCCATGCCCAGCTCATCTTTTTGACTCCCAGATCGGTCAAGGCATCCATCTCTCCCTATCTCCCCTTTCTGTGGTGGTTGCGGATATTGTATCACATCCGCTTAGAATCAGAATGAACAGTGTGGGTCGAGTTGCGAGGCGTTATCGAGAAACAAGGTCAGAATCGACCGTACGATTTTTATTCCGTGTAGTCATCGCGGCGTAAGCGTTTTTTCTTTTCGCGACGGCTCGATACGCTTGAGAACACTTCGTGAACGCCCTGGGAACGCCAACTTTTAAGTTGGCATGTCTTAAAAAAACAGGGTTCACACGGAGACCACGGAGGGCACAAAGAAGAGAGGTGTTTACAAGCGTCAACGCCAAGTTTATGTTTTCTCTGTGTACTCTGTGTACTCTGTGCGAAACCACCATCTTCTTTTTTGAACATGCCGAACTAAAGTTCGGCGTTCCCATTTTGGTGTACCCCGATGGTATACCCACGCAGCACTTCTCAGAAAGCGGACGCTCTTTTCACCTGCACAGACTGGCGAACACCGCGAAGGGCTTCCCGCGAGCCCGTAAGGCATATGTCATCACTTGGTCAAGGTTTGTGAGAACAGCGGTACGCCGTCCCATTGGAAAAACTGGAGGGTCGCCTCCCGCGCGGTCCAGGTGACCTCCATCCACCCGTGAACATCCCGACACCACACGGAGGCGGGGGAGCGATATGTGATGGTATCCAAAGGGGCTCCCATTACGCCGACAACCGCATAGGTCACGCCGGCGTGTTCCAGGACTTCCAGCAGGTGATTGTGCCCGCTAACGACGAGGTCCACCCCGCGCTTTTCAAAAATCGGCCCAAAAATGCGGATCATCTCCCGATTGTCATACCAGGGTTCGCCTGCGAACGTAGACCCCGAAGCGTAGTAGTAGGCGTGGGAAAGAACGACCTTCCAATGGTCTTTTGGAATCGAGGCTAATTGCGCTTCCAACCAGGCGAGCTGCTCACGAGAGACGTCTTCCGTGCCCCAAACGGCGTTCAACAGTAAGAAGTGAACGGGTCCGATATCCACGCGCCGGTAGAGGTCTTCGAAACTGGTCCGGCCTTCCGGGTGCAGGTAATCCAGATAGTGCCGATACCCTTGAAACAGTAAATCGTGGTTGCCTATGACCGGGATCATCGGGATCTGTGAAAAAACTGGCGATAACGAGTCCAACGCGTCCTGCCAATCCGAATCCATAAACCCCAACTCCGTGATATCCCCGAGCAGGCAGAAGAGGTCGATCTCGTCCTTGCGGCTCAGCCATTGATCCATCATTCGCGTGGTCTTTTCCGCACTACTTTTGGAGCTTCCGTAGTGCACGTCCGACGAAAAGACCACTTTCATCGGTTTTGATCCCTCGAGGGCGATATCCGGCAGCGCCCGGAAAGAGACGGACTCTCCGCCCTCAAGCTGGTAGGTGTAGACCCGCTCCGGTTGCAGCTTTGGAAATAACAGGCGATGAACCCGCCCGGAGTCCGACAGAATGCTACGCGTCGGTTCTGTTTCCGAGCCCAGAGAGGCGGTCAGCTGTTGCGGAGTTTTGGTCCACACGGCCAGAGTTAAATCGGGCATCGCGGCCCCGCTATGGGAAGAGACCAACAGCACGGGAGGTTTGTCTCCGCTTTTCAGCATCGGTTGGGCAATGAGGTATCCCCAGGCGCCCAATGTGAAAGCCAATATGGCGGCGCTCAGAGCGGCGACACCGACTCCCCATATCTTTGCGAGCCACTTCCGCTTCCTCAGAAACAGGCGGCCCACGACCCACAAGACGGGAGCCCAAAGGCCAAGCGAAAGGACCAACCCGACCAAGAGACGATAGAAGCTATCCCATCGTACCAACCCGAGGGTTCCGGGCAAAGAGAAGACCCACAAACCCAGCGCGAGAGAGGCGATGGGGTTCAGAATCAGGATAAGCGCCCAGAATCGGTTTAGTTTCTTTTTTGCCATATGCAAACTCCCTTCAATCGTATGTCCCACGTGTGGGTCAAGTTAAGAGGTGGCATCGCGGCATAAGCGCTTCTTCTTTTCGCGAGGGCGCGATACCCCGAAGTCATCGCGGCGTAAAGAATACAAAAAGGCGGATCGCGAGACTTCGTGGGCTTCCGAAGTCAACCCGTTGGTTACCCCGCGATAACCCCACACGGGCATCGCGGCGTAAGCGCTTCTCCTTTTCGCGATAACGCGATAAGGTTTATGTGGTGGCATCGCGGCGTAAGCGCTTCTTCTTTTCGCGACGGCGCGATACCCCGAAGTCATCGCGGCGTAAAGAATACAAAAAAGCGAGTCGCGGGACTTCGCGGGCTTCCGAAGTTAGCCCGCTGGTTACCCCGCGATAACTCCCCAAGCCTATCGCGGTATAAAAAGAGCAAAAGGCGGACTTCCTCCTCTTTTTTTCCTGTACCTCGATAGCATACCCACGCTGTTCCACTCGCACGGGAGTAATCTATCTATCTCGCCAAAGTTGGTTTCGTACGCATAAGACTCAAGCGGTTCTTTTTCAGAGGTCCGGGGTCTAACGGCGTTTCGTATCGCAATGCCCCTCTCAAATACCGCCCCATCCCTCCAAGCGCGCCATCAGCCACCATAGGGCGCTCGCTTTGACCGAGCAGCTCTGTCGGTTGACGTGCGTCCCCTCATACTCGGGACTCGCGTAGGCGTTGTGTTGAATCGGATAGGTGTGTCCGGCGTAGGAGGTCGTCGCTTGTACGCCCTGATACCAGCAGTCGAGGTCTGCAAAATCGTATAGGACTTTGTTGTTGGCCCGGCAGTAAGCGCGAATCTGCTCGTTTCTGAGGTGGCGATTCCAGCCTTCCGCGCCAGTGGCCTGCGCGTTGCCTGTCATATAGATGAACCTGACCTGCGGGAACTCCGCCTCGAGCGCGGAAATGGCCGCGAGATAGGCGTCCACCTGTTCCGCCGACCACTCGTCCAACTCCGTGCACCACGACCACATCGAGTATTTGATCGACGGATTCGCGGTGAGGATGGCGCGGGTTACCGCGAGCCCCTCAGGGGCCTCCCAGTAGTCCCAAGGAAAAATGTAGTCGCCGATCTCGGGGGTCTGCCCGTTCCAGACGCGTAATGCGTTCGAGGGCTCGGGCAAGGCGCACCAGTTCTCGCTGTATGCGTAGAGCGCGTTCTGGCTTTGGAGCCACTCTGCGCCCACGTTGAGCTGAGAGCCGTGGGACCTCCTCGCGTAATGAAGGATGGAATTGGTTTTTACTACCTCGATCCAATTTCTCGGAATCGAAGCCAAATTTGTGGTCCGGTGATCGACGACGATCCCTTCTACCGGATTCGCCACGGTAACCCTTATCCAAAAGAAAACTGTAGAATCTCGGGAAGAAGGCGACGTATACGCCCCACCCGATTTCGGGGCGACCGACGCGCTAGAAGCCGTTATTTCGACAGCGTACTTCCCGCTCTCTAGACCACTCAGGTTGAGGGTGTACGTCCTACCGACAGGGTTGACCAGGGCGCCTCGGAAACGAACGGTGAAAAGGACGTTTTGAAGCGCGGCAAGAGAAAACTCCCAAGTCCCCGTACCCGGAAGAAGGGAGAGCGGATGGTCTTCTCGGGTGTACTGCGAGGGGTTTGACACTCCGGCAACCGTCATAATCGCGTTAAAGACCTCCGGATCCGTCAAATCTGGTACTTCTCCCGGATTCGCCTCGGTGACCCTTAACCAAAAGTAAACCGTAGAATCTCGGGAAGAGGCCGCCGTATACGCCCCACCCGATTGCCGGGCGGAAGACGCACTCGAAGCCGTTATTTCGATCGGGTAATCACCGCTCCCTAGACCGCTCAGGTTGAGGGTGTACGTCCTACCGACGGGGTTGACCCGAGCGCCTCGGAAACGAACGGTGAAAAGGACGTTTGGAAGCGCGGCAAGAGAAAACTCCCAAATCTCCGTACCCGGAAGAAGGGAGAGCGGATTGTCTTCCTGGGTGTACTGCGAGGGGTCTGACACCCCGGCAGCTGTCATAATCGCGTTAAAGACCTCCGGATCCGTCAAATCCGGTATCGGCGTAGGTGTCGGCGGCGTCGAAGCGCCGCAGGAAAGTAAAAACAGAATAGCCAAAAGCGCATATAACGCCAATGATACCTTGTTGAAGAATCTCATACCCGTACCTCCTTTTTTTGTTCGATAACGATGATGCTGCGAAGCACAAGAGCGCCCCGTTTTAGTGTCGCTGCGGGGCGCTTCGATTCCGAAGCCGAACACTCGACTGCTCTATTATGGTGTCTAATGACCAAACTTGCGGTACCAAAAAACCGAATCAAAAATAAAAATGGGTTCAACAGGAAAAACGGACCAAAATGAGCGATTTTTCTCTCTTCCCCAACAAACGAAAAAAATAAAAAATATCCCCGCAAAATATGAGAAATCGCGGGCGCCCTAACCTCGGCCCGCTGATGCGTATCCCCCGTTCTTGACAGTACCGGATGTTTTCTCGTGGGCGATAGAGCTTGTCCACTAACACCGTTTCCGGATAATACCCGTTTTGCTCCCGATACCTTTCTACACTCTCTTTCAGAAGCGTGCTCTCATTGAAGTTTTCCCAACTCAATCGGGCTATTCGCACGTATCCTTCCGTCAGACTGATCGCCACTTTCGCCCCGAAATCTTTTGAAAAAACGATAGAGGCCATCCCCCGCTTTGTGTTATCCGGTTTTCTATGTGTTGGAGGCCCCTGCGCAAATAGTCTCTCCTCGCCTTTTGACGGTAGGTCCTTGGCTTCTTTTCTCCCTGCGCGCGTTTGCCTGGCGCATACGGCTCATCCAAGATCTTTTCCGCCTTTTCTCTCGCCTGATTCAATAGGTCCAAATCCGTCGGATAGGCGATATCGCTCGGTACGCACGCCGCATCTAAGATCAATTGCCCTCGTGGCTGTTCCTCTGAACGCGGTTCTTCGATTTCTGCCCGTGGCTCGTCTTTCTCCACTTTCTTGCGGCTCTCTTCTTTTAGCTCTAAGTCCGTCGGATAGGCGATATCGCTTGGCCCGCACGTCGCATCTATGAGCAATTGCCCTCGTGGCTGTTCCCCTGAGCGCGGCTCTTCGCTTTCTGCCCGTAGCACGCCTTTCTTTCTCTTCTTGCGGGTCTTTTCTACCTTTTTGAATCTGTCCACCACCAGCTCATTGATCGCTTGCCAGTCTTCTTTGCTTAATCGTTGGCGTATCCGAGACAGCGAGCTGCTTTCTCTGATGGGCTCCAACGTGTACGAAGCCAATCCCAGGAAGTATTGAAGATACGGGTTTTCTTCGATAAGCTCTACCGTCACTTCGTCTGTCGTCTTGAGTTGTGTCTGGATGATTAATGCCCTCAAGGCTATCCGAGCGTTGATCCCCGGCCTCCCCCTCATCACGGGACCAAAAGTCTTCGCGTACCGCGTTTCCAGCGCGTCTCAGGGTATCGCATTTGCCAAAAGAACCCATTTATTTTCTCTTTCAGGGAATCACGGAATCCACTTTAAAAGGGGATCAATTATAGCTGTCCTTCTATTTCTTTCCAATTTGTACGTTCCCTCACCTCAGCATAGAAATATCGAGAGAACTCCAACGGTATTTTATCCTAATGGACTATCATTTTCCAATAGCTATAATATCATACTGGATTATAATGGATTATTCGACTGCCGATGGGGACGATATTTGCGGAAGCGCACGGTTTTTCAGTGGTACCCCCTCGTTTTCTTTGCATTTCTTTCTTCGCTTTTCTTTCCTTTTCCCCCTTTTTATGCGGGTTCTATAGTATTGCAGTAAGCCCCCTGGTTACCCCGCGATAACCCCACACGGGCATCGCGGCGTAAGCGCCCTTTCTTTTCGCGACGGCGCGATACCCCGCAGTCATCGTGGCATAAAGAATACAAAAAGACGGGTCGCAAGACTTCGCGGGCTTCCGAAGTCAACCCGCTGGTTACCCCGCGATAACTCCCCAAGCCTATCGCGGTATAAAAAGAGCAAAAGGCGGACTTCCTCCTCTTTTTTTCCTGTACCTCGATAGCATACCCACGCTGTTCCACTCGCACGGGAGTAATCTATCTATCTCGCCAAAGTTGGTTTCGTACGCATAAGACTCAAGCGGTTCTTTTTCAGAGGTCCGGGGTCTAACGGCGTTTCGTATCGCAATGCCCCTCTCAAATACCGCCCCATCCCTCCAAGCGCGCCATCAGCCACCATAGGGCGCTCGCTTTGACCGAGCAGCTCTGTCGGTTGACGTGCGTCCCCTCATACTCGGGACTCGCGTAGGCGTTGTGTTGAATCGGATAGGTGTGTCCGGCGTAGGAGGTCGTCGCTTGTACGCCCTGATACCAGCAGTCGAGGTCTGCAAAATCGTATAGGACTTTGTTGTTGGCCCGGCAGTAAGCGCGAATCTGCTCGTTTCTGAGGTGGCGATTCCAGCCTTCCGCGCCAGTGGCCTGCGCGTTGCCTGTCATATAGATGAACCTGACCTGCGGGAACTCCGCCTCGAGCGCGGAAATGGCCGCGAGATAGGCGTCCACCTGTTCCGCCGACCACTCGTCCAACTCCGTGCACCACGACCACATCGAGTATTTGATCGACGGATTCGCGGTGAGGATGGCGCGGGTTACCGCGAGCCCCTCAGGGGCCTCCCAGTAGTCCCAAGGAAAAATGTAGTCGCCGATCTCGGGGGTCTGCCCGTTCCAGACGCGTAATGCGTTCGAGGGCTCGGGCAAGGCGCACCAGTTCTCGCTGTATGCGTAGAGCGCGTTCTGGCTTTGGAGCCACTCTGCGCCCACGTTGAGCTGAGAGCCGTGGGACCTCCTCGCGTAGTGAAGGATGGAATTGGTTTTTACCGCCTCGATCCAATTTCTCGGGATCGAAGATATATTCGTGGCCAGATGATCGACGACGATCCCTTCTCCGATTGGCGTCGACCCGGCGCGCTCGTAGCAGCCTTTGTCAACTCCGGCGCCCAAAGGGCGGGCTGTTCCGTCGAGATCGTCAAACGGAGCTCCGGTAGAGGTTCCCGTATCCACGGCCGGACTCGTTCCTTCGAGTTGGTAGTCAAACGCATCAGAAGCCCAAACCGGATTCAGGAATAAGGGATTGCCCACGGAGTTCCCGACGCCCGCTTGCCCGGCGGCGATCTGATCGGCGGTGTAGGTTCTACCGTGCGCCTCGAGTTGAACGGCGTCGTTTGGACGATAAAAGTGACAGTGATCGACAATGAGGTCCACGTTCACGTTCGCGTAAACGGTCCCGTAGGCGTTCGCGAAAATGCAGTTTTTAAGGGTCACCCGGATGGGTACCGTCGAATCGTATTGAATGTGGGCGCTATAGCTTGGCCGGTCCGGGGTATCCGCGATCGTGACGTTCGTCAGCTTGAATGTCGCGTTTGGGGCACCCCAATAGCTGATCACAAACGGACACCACCCCGACTCGAGCGCGCCGTCGCCGGTCCCACAGATGAGGGTGTTTTCTACCTTCGACCCGGCGCCCCACAGTTTAATCCCATCGGCGTAGTTGTTCGACACGAGGCAATGATGGATGAAGGTGTTCGCCGCTTTGGAGTCCAGACCGTCCCCGCGGTTATGCCGGACGGTGACACGGACGATCTCTATGGGCCCGTCGGAAGCCTCGAGGCCGAGGCCGTCGGGTCGATCATAAGGATTGAGCGGGTTGTCTTCAACGCCTTGATAATAATGCCCGCTGTAGGAGAGGTCACAGTCGCGAATCAAGATATGTCGCCAGCCGTCGTTCTCCGCTGGTGGGCCCCCGATTGCCCCAAACCCGCAATAAAAGATGCGGCAGTCCAGAACCTGGAGATGCTCGACGTCACGAAAATTGATCCCGAACTCGTCGATATGGTGAATATCCAAGTCTTCGAGGACGATATGGTTAATCGGGCCGTCCACCCCGTTAATGGCATCTCGGAAGTACTCACCGGTAACGGAAGTGAACTCGAGGTTTGATATCTTGATATACGATACATCGGAGAGGATGATCGCGGAATACAGGTTGTTCTCACCCTTGATGGACGGTTTGAAGCCGGGCGCGCCCGTTAAAGTGATCCAAGCGTCTTCCGTTCCAGAGGGAGGAATTATGATCTCGTCGAACTCCGACAAGACGTACTCTCCATCAAGAAAAATCAACGTATCCCCTGGTACGAGTTTCGCAACGGACAGGTGCGGCGTTCGCCAAGGCGACTGCTGGCCGCCTGTTCCGGCGTCGTTACCGGTGGGAGAGATATAGAAGACCCGTTCCGGATTCGCCTCGGTGACCTTTATCCAAAAGAAAACCGTAGAATCACGGGAAGAAGCCGACGTATACGCCCCACCCAATTTCAGGGCGGCCGACGCGCTCGAAGCTGTTATTTCGACAGCGTACTTCCCGCTCTCTAGACCTCTCAGGTTGAGGACGTACTTCCTACCGACGGGGTTGACCCGGACGCCTCGGAAACGAACGGTGTAGAGGACGTTTTGACGTGCGACGAGGGAAAACTCCCAAACCTCCGAACCCGGAAGAAGGGAGAACGGATGGTCTTCCCGGGTGTATTGGGAGGGGTCTGAGACTCCGACGACCGTCATAATCGCGTTAAAGACCTCCGGATCAGTCAAATCCGGTATCGGCGTAGGTGTTGGCGGCGTCGAAGCGCTGCAGGAAAGTAAAAACAGAATTGCCAAAAGCGCATATAACGCCAACGATACCTTGTTGAGGAATCTCATACCCGTACCTCCTTTTTTGTTCGAAAACGATGATGCTACGAAACACGGGAGCGCCCCATTTTCGTGTTGTTGCGGGGCGCTTCGATTCCGGTAGCCGAACGCTCAACTACCCTACTATACCCTAAAGGCGGCAGGAGGAACGGGTTTTTCAACTTGAATGCGCGATTATTTGGTCTCTCCTGCGTAGACGCTCGCGGGAATGACGTGCGACAACAACTCCTCGTTGAGCTGGGCGAGCGGCGACGGATACTTTGGAGGAGCCAATTGGGCGGGAGGATACAGTTTTGGCGACGGATACCAGCTGTAATCCGAGACCTGAGCGTAGCGCAGGCGTATGCGGTCTTTGGAGACATTGATCACCAGAAGGTCCGTGGCGATGGCGAAGGGCCCTTGATACCAGGTGCGGACATCTTCCAGCGCGTTATCCACCGTGTCTTCGTTCACCTGGAAGTGCGTGGCCACCCCAAGGCGGGGATTCGCTTGGCTCAAAATATACCCGAGCGCCTTCTGGGTCGTGTGTGAGGAGTCCTCGACTGCGGTGGTGTATGCGATCGCCTGCGGCCACCCCACGTCGCCGGGCTTCATCCCAGTGTTTTTCGCCGCCCACACCTCCGGCGGAACGACCATCTCGTGAATCAGCACATCCACCCCTTTTCCCTGGTCGACCATGTAGTAGTTCGGTTTCGTGTCACCAGAGAAGATCATAGACAGGCCGTTCCATTCGAGTTTGTAGCTAATGGAACCGTTCCGGTCGTGCACCGCTGGAAAATGTGTGATCTTGACCCCGTTCTCCTCGTAGGCGACGCCACCGACCTCCATATAGGGCAGCTCCTTTACATCGATATCATAACCGCTGACCCCGCTCTTGAGACCCGTCGGGGTGAAGCTGAAGCTCTCCACGTGCCACCTGGTCAGCAGTTTCAAAGCTTCGGCGAAGGCCATAGTCCCATACTCCGGAGTATCGCCGCTGGGTCCGAAAAGCCTAAGGGGGGTCTTGCGATCCAACGAAGGTCCGAAGCAATACAGGGTCGTCAGGTCGCTCATATGGTCAGCGTGCAAGTGGGTTAAAAACACCTTATCCATACGGGAATAAGGAATCCCCATCGCCACGTAGTTGGTCGAAACGCCCGATCCGATATCAAAGATGAAGCTGTCCCCGTTACCTGTCTCCACGAAGACACTGTTACTGGCCTGCCCTTTCCGCGGAATCACCGAAGTCCCCATGAAAGTGATCCGCATTTCATTCTTGTCTAGCGGCTCACCGGGAATGAAAGGAGTTGAGTCCACGAAAACGGCCGGTTGTTCATTTTGAAGCGCAAAGCCCGTGATAAACGGTACAAAGACCAAAACTCCGACTAGCCATACTAAAAAAAACTTTCTAACAGCATCCGAACGGAATGCTCTGAGCATCGTTCAGCCTCCTAAAATTAAGGTGTACGAGATTGGAGAGGAAAATTCGCGAACGTTAGACATGGCCAAGAAAACGCGAATTCTTGGAGTTAATTGAACCAGATGATAGTGGGGACAGAGGAAACAGCGCTGTTTCTTGAAAACCCAATAGCCGCATTATACGCCAATGGAAATTGAAAAGTCAATCCCCTAAGCGCGTATTCTGCGGGGTTATAGAGATTCGCTGAAGGGGATTCACAGGGAGTTTGCGTCAATTACCATTCCGTGCGGAACGCCCTCCTGGGATCGCGGAATTTCAGTTCGGCATGTATTCTGGGAACGCCAAACTTTCAATTGGCAGGTGTTTTTCGTTAAAAGAGAAACAGAGTTCGCACAGAGAACACAGAGGGCACAGTGAAAAGATGCTTGGGAGCACACTGGGAACGCCTGGGAACGCCGAACTTTAGTTCGGCATGGTTTTCGGGAACGCCAGTCTTTCGATTTGCAGGTGTTTTTCGCAAAAAGAGAAGCAGAGTTCGCGCGGAGAACACAGACGGCACAGAGAAATAGTTCCTGAGAGCGCCTTTCTAGAACCGTTCCTTTGTCTTCGAGACCCTTATGGGCATGAGAGATCCTGAGATGTGAAAGCGGCTATGGCAAAGGACTCGCCTTCACTTTTCAAGATCATTTTTCTCAATGAATTCCCTAAGCACCGTATATTCTAATTCTTTCTCGGCTAAGGCTTTCTTGAGAGCGGCATTTTCTGCCTCTAAGGCCACAAGCTTCTTCGCGATATCCAAAGAATATGCGCCAGATTGGTCACGAGCGGCCGCGTAGCGTTCCCGCCAACGATAAAAAGTGGACGCGCTAATTCCGTGTTTTCGACACACGCCCGCTACGGAAGATTTTTTCTCGGCCGAAAGAATCTCTACTATTTCTTCTATTGTGAACTTCTGCCTAGACACATCCGATCACCTCTCGTACGGAGTATACCATATGTTTTGCCTATTTTTGGAGATAGGGTCTGGTAGCTGCGTGCCGCAGATAGCTTCCGTCTTCGCGCGCCTTCTCTTGAGCCTAAGTTTGGTACAGGTTTTTTCGAAACTTCGATCTTTAGATTGGCAGGTCTATGGGAACGCCGAACTTTAGTTCGGCAGAGTTTCCGGGAAAGCCGCAGGTACTGGAACACAGAATTATTGTTCGGCAAGGTTTCTGGGAACGCCAATCATTAGATTGGCAGGTTTGTCGGGCTCTTCGGCAATTTTCTATATGTGCTTAATTGCCGTCTTCTGCCGGAACAATTCTGTAGATCCTCAGGCTGTTGCGATAATCCTTTCACAGTGCTCAAATCGACTACCTGGTGGTTTCTTTTTATTCCTCGTATGAAGCTTCGTATTTCTGGGATTTTCAGCGGAATTCGAGTAACGAGTCGAAGAGCCAGAAAGACATGCCAACTTAAAAGTTGGCGGTCCCAGAGCGTTCCCAAGCGTCCAGCGTTCTCAGAAAGGTAAAAAAATGCCGAACTATAGTTCGGCAGTCTCAGATGGGCGCTAACAGGCGCGCCCAAGGGATAAACGATCTCGAGGTTGTTCGGCTCAGTCGTAGGCTTTGCGGAGCGCCTCGTCTCGAGATAGGGGGTCGATGATTTCTTGCCAGGTGGGCGAATCCCAGGTGCGGAGGTTCAAGTGCGTTCGAAAGTAATTCTCGGGTATCGGATGCGTTCCGAGAATCACCTCTAATCCGTACTTCTCTTCTATGAACCTCTTGAAATACCGAAGGTTTGGGCAGGGCGGATATCCCACGATCATCCCCGTGGCGAGGTGGATGTATTGCGCCCCGTTCTTCTTCATTTCTGCCGGGACGTACTCAACGTTTCCGCCCGGGCATCCGCCACACGACGAGTATCCGACGATTTCAACCTCTTTTCCTTCGTGGACGCTGAACCCTCCTTCCAGGTTTCGCGCCGCCCTAAGACACTTCCCGCCTCCGCAATTCCGGTAGCGGCTGCAGATGATGATCCCGACTTTTACCTTTTCCACGTTCTTCACCTCTCCATTTTTCGATCTTGCGCGTCTTTTCGTGGAGCGCCGCCTCCGGCTTAAACGAGTGTCGCGAGGGGTTCGAAGAGCTCCTGTAAAACGAGCCGGACTGAAGTTCGGAGCACTCCGAAAGACATGCCAACTTACAAGTTGACGTTCCCAGAGCGTTCCCAGGTTCGGCGCGGCGCGCTTAGAATCTTACCATGAAAATTAGGCGTCGTCTACCTCGGGAAAACCTGGTCTTTGTTTTACAAACCCACTCCAGCGCGCAGGGCAGGCGCGTTACGGGTCGACGGTCTGTCCCTTTTTCCGAAAACTGTTTCAAGAGCGAAATTGTTTCGTAGCCAGATCGGAATAAAGCGCTACGCTTCAAAGCACCGGTGTGGTTCAAGATATGGGGCGCAATCGAGAAACAAGGTCAGATTCGACCGCACGATTTTTGGTCCACGTAGTCAAAGCGGCGTAAGCCCCTTTTCTCTTTGTGGGGCCGACTTCCAGTCGGCCTTTCTCTGGAAACGCCAATTTTGAAGTTGGCATATCTTAAAAGCAAAACAGGGTTCGCACAGAGGGCACGGAGAGAACAAGCATCGCGGCGTAAGCGCCCTTTCTATTCGCGACGGCGCGATACCCCGGTTTTCGTTCATTCCAAAGATCAAAAACAGGGCTCGCACAGAGGGCACAGAGAACACAGAGAGAGCAGGCATCGCGGCGTAAGCGCCTTTTCTTTTCGCGACGGCGCGATACCCCGCTTTTCGTTCGTTCAAAAGATCAAAAAACAGGGTTCGCACAGAGGGCACAGAGAACACGGAGAGGACAAGCATCGCGGCGTAATCGCCCTTTCTATTCGCGACGGCGCGATACCCCGGTTTTCGTTCGTTCCGAAGATCAAAAAACAGGGTTCGCACAGAGGGCACAGAGAGCGCGGAGGAAAAACTGGCAAAGGGCCAGGACTCTCCCGGAAAAAGAAAAGACGGCTCTTCGACACGTTACAAGACGTACTTAATTAACATCTTCAACCGTAATAATTCTGTAGACCCTTAGACCGTTTCGATAATCCGCTCTAATCGCATAATCCGCCATCTCGCGGACTCTTTTTATTCCTCTTATGTTACTTTATATTTCTTGGATGATCAGTGGGCTTCAAGTAATGTATCGAAGAGCCGAAAAGACGTGCCGGACGTAGGGTCAAGAGAAGGCGCCGTGGAGTCAGAGATGTACCGCTCTCGATTTATGTGTGTGAGTATCCATCACACCACCTGGCAGCTTACTCTCTCCCGGTTTCCTTCTCCTGCCTCCTCAAACCGTACGTGCGGATTTCCCGCATACGGCTTCCCAAACGTCTTCGTCAAAAGGGTTATGTGACCTTTAACCAGTGAGCGCTTTCGGTCGGTGGGGTGCCTCCCTACTCCACCTCTGCCAGTCATCCCCGTTGTTGCGTGGAATATTCGGGCGAGGAGGGCCTCTCCAGTTGCCTGAAATGTCCTTGTAACCGTGCTGTCGCTTGCACCCCGCCGGAAGAAAGTCCCGTTTCAGTCAGTCTTCAGGACTTCCTGCTGTCTTCGCTGGACTCC
>Ga0209606_1000243_pt1 | contig 87448 bp, 90 predicted proteins | sample AD_UKC057_MetaG_FD_184412 | JGI IMG/M metagenome (GOLD analysis project Ga0209606, IMG submission 184412) | Active sludge microbial communities of municipal wastewater-treating anaerobic digesters from USA - AD_UKC057_MetaG (SPAdes) (version 2) | ecosystem: Engineered > Bioreactor > Anaerobic >...
ACCCGCGGCATTGATGGACTGGGTTTATGTTCTGCATGTGCTGGGTTTTGTGGTCATCTTTGCGTTCTTCTTTGTTCACCTGTATTTGGGGACCATTGGTAATCCCGGATCTGTTTCCGCGATGATCAGCGGGAAGATGGAGTTGCCGGTATTGAGAATGCTGCATCCGAAATGGGTCAAAGAGATGGAACACGAAGGCAAACTCATGATCGCCGACGATAAAAAGTAAGTCGAATTGAAATATAATTCAAAAGGGTCTGGAATTTTTCCAGGCCCTTTTTTTATAAGTGCTTTAGTCCGCTTCAACGGAGGCGGTATGGCTTATTCCCGTCAGATTTTTAAACGGGGAATTCGTTGAGGAAGGCTCGCTCCGTTTCATAGGTGCCGATCAGGATCAATTCATCTTCCTTGCCAAGCCTGATGTCCGGTTCAGGATTGATATGCGTTTCCCCTTTGCGCGACAGGGCAACGACCGTGCAGCCCGTTCTTTCTCTGATGCCGGAGTCGGCCAGTGTTTTCCCCCAGAGCGATCGGGGGGTATTCAGATGGAAGAAGTTCAACCCTTCGGCCAGCAGCAGTGTTTCCTCATTCATCAGGAAATTAAAAATAGTATTGGCGCCCAGCGACGCATACGACATGACGAAATCGGCGCCGGCGCGATGCAGTGTGGATATGTTGCGGTCTTCGCTGGTGCGGCTGAGAATCTGCATATCCGGCCGCAGGCTGCGCAGATATTTTGTGAGATAAATATTGGTGGCGTCGTCATGCGATGTGATCAGGGCAGCGGGCGCTTTTTCAAACCAGGCTTTCTCCAGAGTATGAATGTCGGCGGCATCCCCATATACGAAATGCGAATCATCCTCATTTTTCCGGCGGCTTTTTTCAATGATCAGATAGGGAATGTCCCGCTCTTGAAAGTGATTGGCCACGGCGCGTCCAACCCTTCCTCCGCCGACGATGATGACCGGATCGCCGGCAATTTTGCAGATGTGATAAAATGAATAGACGTCATCATATTGGACAAGCGAGGATTCCAGGCCCGCCAGCACCAGCACGCTGGTTCGATTGATTTTATAATCGGATTTCGGAATAATGAATTTTCCGCGTTCCCAGATTCCCACCACCGTTAAGCCGAAGGTTTCGCGAAGTTTACTTTCGGCAAGCGTCTGACCGACCAGAGGGGTGCCGATGACCGGTGTCTGGGCGATAATCAATTCCTTGTGCCGGCCGATGATATTGGCTTTGCATTCTCCGGCGACAGTCCAACTGGCCAGAGATTCTCCCATGATATCGTAAAGCTGCAAGACCCGTGAGCTTCCCGCCAGTTGCAGAATATCAACGGAATGAGGGGACTCCGCCGTTGTGATAATCGGAATATGTTCCAGATCCTCCCGGAGGGTTAGGGTGATATTCGTGTTCATCTGGTCGCTGTTTGATGCCACAATCAACTCGGCATTCTGTACGCGCATTTTGTTGTATGTTTCGGGATCATCGATATTGCCGAGCGCAACGCGAATATCCCGGTCGTACAATTCCAGAGCCTTGGCCAGATCCTCCACGATCACCACATAGTTTTTATTGTAGCTTTTCAGTTTTTCAATCAGAGCCTCCGTTACCGGATCGAAATTGGTGATAATGACATGATTTCTCGTGTCCACGGGAAGTTCCCGAGGCGCGCGGTTTCGGGTTTGCGCTTCCATCCAGGGCGCAAAAAAGAATTTGATGAAGACGAAAGGCAGAAGAATCAGCAGCAGAATAACACCGGAAAGCAGAACGATGATGGAAAAAAGTCTTCCGATGTCACTGGTGAACGTAATGTCCCCGAACCCCAGTGTGGACATGACCACCATCGTCCAGTAAAATCCGGTGATCCACGAGTGTTCCTGTCCTTCCATGGCCATGATGTAATGGAACAGGATGCTGTAGGTGGTAATCAGCGCAATAATCGCAATCAGATATTTCACCAGAAGACGAATGTTGGCTTTGACAATTTTACTCTCGACAAAAGAACTGACGACTGCGGGTAAAAATTTCATACGGTTGGCATCCTTGAGACGGAACTGATTTTGAGCGACGTGATTTGTCTGCGTATTGCAAAGTATAGAAAGAACCGTTTTGCCTGTCAATGGAAATCATCACGGGCAAAACCGCACCGGACCCTCGCCTTCGCCAATCGACATTATGTCTGTGCCTCAGCCTTTGGAGGATTGAATAGAAGCAGGATCGCGGACAGGGTGAAATATGCCAGGGCCGTCATATAATGCGCCTGAGACTGAATGTGCCACGGCAGATACAGTTCGCCCGTCGGCAAAACCGAGTGAATGATGCCGAAGAGGGTCAGGATGGCGCTGACCGCGGCGCATAAAGCCGCACGTTTCGCCTGATGGTCGATCAAGAAGGCCAGCATGCTTCCCCAGAGAAGCCCCGTGATGATGAATCCGTTGCTGAGCATCGTCAGCGTCTGATGCATGATCAGCAATCGTCCGGGGAGTTTTTCCAGGATGATGCCCGACGCGCCCGTGAACTGTCCCAGAACAATCAGCACCATGCTTGCGATAACCGGCAGAATGCTTAAGCTGACCGCCGGGGAGTGGGCGGCCGGCGAATCCTTATACGCCTGCCGCATGATCTCGAAACCGATAAAGATGAAAATCGGCGCAATCACGGCCCGCGGAATCAGGCTGACAAAAACCGAAAGCAGCCCGATGATGGAGCAGACGCCGATCAGGATGCCTGTCAGCAGCGTATACCACCAGGTGGCCCCCATTTTTTTGTAAGCCGGATGACCGATGTAGGGTGTGGTCTGCGCCACACCGCCGAAGAAGGACGCGATCAGCGAGGACAGCGCCTCCGTCAGCAGAATATCGCGGGTGCGGTAATCGTCTCCGGCCAGACGCGCGCTTTCGGTGTTGTTGATACCGCCGATGATGGTCAGAATCCCGAAGGGAATGGCGATGGTCAGATAATGAACGCTCTGCGGCAGGGTTTTCAGAAATTCGACGGACGGCACCGGCAGAGCAAAGTGCATGTCCAGAGTCGGCGCGGCAAACTCCGGCAGGTATCCGCTGAATCCCAGGAAAAAATGAATTCCGGTGCCTAAAATTACCGCCGCCAGCACGCCGGGCATCCGTCCGGGCAGTTGCATTTTGCTCATGAGAGTTGTGAAGATCAGCCCCAGCGCCACCATGCCGACGATTGCTTCATTGAAAATTTCAACAAGCGGCAAGAAGCCGAGGAGTAGAAGACCGATACCGGCCAGCGGCCCCAGAAGTCCGGCGGTGGGAATAACGCGCTGGATCCATCCGCCGAAAAAAGACGTGACGATCTTCACGGCGCCGATCATGAAAAGGGTGGCCATGCCGATATGCCAGGTCAATTGCGCGTCGCGTGTCGCGATATACGCGGGGCCCATAACAGCGTAGGCAATGCCGATGGTGGAGGGCGTATCGATTCCCAGCGGCATGGCCGTGACATCGGTCCTCCCCGTTTTTTTTCTCAGACGCAGCGCCAGCCAGGTATAGACGATATCTCCGATAAAGATGCCGACCGCCGTACCGGGAATCATGCGGGTGAGGATCATGTCCGCCGGATAGTTGAACGTAAAAACCAGGATGGCGCTGAAAAAAATCAGTGTTCCGACATTATCCAGAAATAAAGCAAGAAAAGCGGTGGTCTCTCCCCAGAATCTGTTCTGAACGGTTGTGCTTTGTGTATGCATTCTATTTCCTCAATCTTCCGTTTTCCTGAGTGTCACGTATGCTGAAGGTTATCGTCCATCTATGCCGGGGAGAAATCTTGATATGCAATAATGTTGATATTGCTTATACGATAACTGTATAAACAAAAAAACGCTGTTTGACAATGCGTTTTCCGTTAAAAGAATTTTATGAGAAGCATGGATCAAGCAATGATTTTCCCCTTAATAGGGATGTCCGGATTTTTTTTAATAGACGGGCCATGCTTCGGAATTACTTTTTACGTCTTGAGGCTTTCTCCTGCTCAAAAAGCAATTTGCGCAGGGTGGCGCGATAACCATTGAGTGTTTCGCGATATCGTTCAATGAGCGCCAGACTGTCCGGGGTTGCACTCGCCAGATAGGAAAGCACCAGTTCTTTCTTGATCTCGATGTGCTTTTTGATACGTTCTTCATCAAGAGAATCATAAAACATTTCGATCATTTTTTTGCGCAGGGGACGGCAGGTGTGTGTGATGAGGATAACGACAATGTTGTTACCTGCTTCCGCGATGGCTTCCTGTGACAGGAGCTCCAGATCAATCAAATGTTTTTTATCGTGCAAATTGGCCAGCTCTTCATCAAAAATATCAATCAAGGTTTTAATATCGCGGGGCGTAATTTTGGGGATGGCGAGTCTAAGCATCTCCGGCAGGAAAAAGGTCCAGAATTCCCAGATCTCATCCAGAATATAAGGATCCGCCACCCATTCATTATCCGGCTCTTCCGTTTGCAGAAAAAACATTCTTAGAAAATCGATGCTGGCGCCCTTCATATAGTCGCGGACATAAACGCCGTCGCCCTGCCGGATGGTCAGCACGTTCATCAGTTCCAGATGCTTGAGGGCGATTCTCAGCGACGCTCTGTCCACATCCATATCTTTGGACAGTTGCCGTTCGGAAGGAAGCTTATCGCCGGGCTTCAACTGCCTGCTGAAAATCTGCCGGACCAGAATATTCATAACCCTCTCATGTGACTGAAGTTCTTCCATAATGACTCCATAAGGAATACATGCCCTTCAAAAAAAGTAAAAAATACTTGACATGTGGTAAATATATGTTATTCATTGGTCAAACCAATTATACGTTTTTAATATACCACCTTTGCTCGGCATGATCAAGTACGAAGTTGATCAATTGAAAAGAGGTCTTCAAAACAAGACGTCTTTTTTTGTAGATTAAATATAGGTCCGTCTTCTAATTACGAAATGCAAACTATGAAAATGGATTATAAATATTTAAAAATACAAAAAGAAAACCATAGCCTTTGGGTGGAAATGAAAAATCCGCCGGTTAATTTCCTGACCGTGGCGATGCTCGAAGAGCTCTTTGACCTCGTCAAACAAGTCTCCCGGGATCCTTCCATCCGGGTATTTATCCTGACGGGCGGTATCGAAGATATTTACATCATGCATTTTTCTATTCCCGAACTTTTCACGTTATCAAAGGACAACAAAAAAATACGGCTCAACCTTTTCATAAAAACCAGACTGACAGCTGCTATCCTGAAGCACTTTACAACCTGCACGAACGGGTTGATGGATGGCTTCGGATGGTATGAGAAGCTGGTGCTGAAATTTGCCAAAGTTTTGAGCGGCTATTCATCCAGCCTGTATTTGTGGTTCATCATGCAAAGGCTTTACATGGCGATTGAACGGCTGAATAAAATTACCATTGCCGCGATTAACGGCAACTGCAACGGCGGCGGCACCGAATTATCCGCGTGTTTCGATTTCCGATTTGCGGTGGGCGATCAGGGATTTACGATCGGACAACCGGAAGTCCTGATTAACATTGTTCCCGGCGGCGGTTCTACGCAAAGGCTTCCCCGGCTGATCGGCAAAGCCAAAGCGCTGGAACTGATGTTGCGAGGTAATCAGTGGGACGCTGAGGAGGCACACCGCGTGGGTTTGCTTACCGGTTTTTTTAATAAAGCGGAATTCAAGACCAAAGTACAGGAATTTGCCGATTTGATGAGCAAGCGTCCCATGACGGCTGTGGATGCGATCAAGAAGTGCATCCATAACGGAATGGAAACAACTATAAGACACGGTTTGAGCATCGAAATGGAACAGAGCATTCGCTGTCTGGATACGGATGACACCATGAATGCCATGCAGGCATACATTCGTTACTTGGATCAACATATTAATGCCATGGATCCTCAGAAGATGACGACTGAAGAAATTAATCAAGTTGTACAGGATACCGTGAAGCATATGGAAGAAGGCAAACTTTATAAATTTAAACATTGATGAGGATACGGGCCATGAAGAAAACAACCATGGGCGCAAATTCAAAAATCAATTCATCAGCGAATGCAATACTCGTGACTGGCGCGTCCAGCGGAATCGGTTGGGCAACATCGCTGGAACTGGCTCAAAAGGGGTGGCGTGTATTTGCCGCCGTTAGAAAAGAGGCCGACGCCAAAAAACTGCGTGACGCCTCCTCCGGCAAAATCACGACGGTGATCATGGACATCGTCGACTATGAAAGCGTGAAACGAGGCGCGAGCGAGATCGAAAAGGCCCTCGGCGGCGCGGGCCTGGACGCACTGTTCAACAACGCGGGGATTTCGGTCCAGGGGCCATTGGAAATACTGCCCATTGAATTATTTGAACAACAGATACGGGTCAACGTTTTCGGTCACATCTTCGTGACGCAGACCTTTCTGCCGCTCCTGCGCAAGGCGCAGGGGAGAATCGTGTTCACGAGTTCCGAGAGCGGCAGGGTCACATTACCGCTCATGGCACCATACTCCTCATCAAAATTTGCTCTTGAGGCCGTCGCCAGCGCTCTCCGGATAGAACTTCGCCCGTGGAAAATCAGAGTCTCGTCCGTGGAATTGCAGACCATTAAAACACCCATGTGGGAAAAAATAGATGCCACCACCGAAAAATTATTTGCATCCGTACCGAAACAGGCCCGAGACCTCTATAAAGACGAGCTAAGGACCCTCAGCGTCTTTCCAAAATGGCAGGCGGAAATGGGGATATCCATGAAAAAGGCCGTCCGGGTGATCATTCGCGCCCTCAGCGTAAAAAGGCCAAAGGCTCGCTACCTCGTGGGTTGGGAGGCCAGGTTCTTAGTCTATTGCCACAATGTTACGCCAATCTGGCTGATGGACTGGTTCTCAAGTAAAATTATGATACTGCTGGGTAAATTTATAAAACCGAAGTGAACGAACAATCGGGAGCCGATAATCTGCGGGGATCGTTCGTTTTAAAGAATTGTTCATGCGGTAAATATATGAGGGCAATAATATATTTGTTGTAAAGAAAGATATTCAAAAAATGGAGAAATAATATGCGAGACGTCTATATCATCGGGGTTGATACAATCAAATTCGGCAAACACATGGATAAGAGCATCAAGGATCTGGCGATTACGACTGCCACCGGATGTCTCAAAGATGCCGGTCTGGATAAAAAAGATATTCAGGCTCTCTGGTTTGCCAATGCCGGCTGGGGTGAAGGAGGGCAGATGACTATTCGCGGCCAGGTCGCCCTCAAGGGCATGGGAATCGAAGGCATTCCCATCACCAATGTGGAAAACGCGTGCGCCGGTGGATCCACGGCGCTGCATCATGCCTGGTACGGAGTTGCCGGCGGTTTGTATGATATCACCATGGCCGTCGGCGCGGAAAAACTTTATTTTTCCAATAAGAATCTCGTCTTCTTCGGATTTTTGGGAGGCATCGATATCGAGAACGTTCTGAATATCGCTAAAACCCTTTCTGTTTTTACTCTCACGCCGGAAGAGAAGGTAAAAGTGGAAGAATTTAAGCAGCGCTACCAGGCGGTGAAAAAGGCGGCAAACAATGGCGGCGTGAAAAAATCCAAAGCAAAAGAATCAAAATGGAAGGCCTATCGAGACAAGTTTACCGCCTTTATTGTTCTGGGTGAAAAAATCGGTTACGATACCGTGCGGCAGCTGGCCAGGATGTCATCAGGAGATCACTCGCCGTTCATGGATGTTTACGGTTTCGCCGCCCGCCAGCACATGAAAAAATATGGTTCAACGGCGGAACAGATGGCCATGATTGCCTCCAAGAATCATTTCAATTCCACACTCAATCCCAACGCTCAATATCGCTTTGACGTACCCGTGGAAAAAGTTTTATCCGACCGCATCGTCTCCTGGCCGCTCACGCGCTCCATGTGCGCGCCCATTGGCGATGGCGCTGCGTCAGCTATTTTATGTTCTGAAGACATGGTGAAAAAACTCGGCCTGACCCATCAAGCTGTTAAGATCAGGGCTTCCATTCTCGGTTCGGCCATCAGAACATCTTTTGATTCCGACATTCCGGAAATCGGCGAGAGACTCTCCAAACAGGCTTATGAAAAAGCCGGCGTCGGTCCGCAGGACATCAACGTTGCTGAAGTGCATGATGCTTCGGCCTTCGGTGAAGTGGTGCAGGCGGAAAATCTGGGCTTCTGTCCAAAAGGCGAAGGCGGAATTTTTGCCGAAAAAGGCGAAACAAGCCTGAAGGGCCGCATTCCCATCAATCCCAGCGGAGGCCTGATTTCACGCGGTCATCCCATCGGCGCTTCCGGTCTGGCTCAGGTCCATGAACTGGTTACCCAGTTGCGGGGCAATGCCGGAAAACGTCAGGTGAATAACGCCAGACTGGCCCTGGCGGAAAACGGCGGAGGCGCCTTGGGGACCGAGGAAGCGGCCATGTGTATTCATATTCTTGAAGCACCCTCATCCTGAAAAGATTTACGTCACCCGTGACGTTTTACAGCTCGAAAGAAAAAGATTCAGCGTTATCACGGTATCCGGCTCCCTGGTTTGCAGAAGGGGGAGCAGTCTTCAAAAGGGTAAGATTGTTGCAGTCAATCCACAAAGGGAGGGGGATTATGATAAAACCGAAGGAGGTCAAATCTTTATTAGACCGTGAACCGCGTTTCGAGGACAGTTTCTGCAGTGTGCAGGCCATTCCGAAAATTCCGAAAATCCAGCTCAAGGAAACCAGGACGCTCGTCAGTCACGCCCGTCGCTTCAACGATGAAGTCGTCAGGCCGCTGGCGCTGAAAACCGATTTAAAAACCTTTCAGGATCATGACTATCTTCCCTGGGAAATTATTGAAAAGGCCAACGAATGGGGATTCTATACCATGTTCATCCCCAAAATTTTCGGCGGCCAGGGCTGGAGTCTCCCCAGCCACGCTTACGTCATTGAGGAGTTGTCTTCGGCCTGCGTCGGCATTGCCAACGTCGCGTTTGTTCATTACCTCGGTTTTATGACCCTGCTGGCTTCCTGGAACCTGCCGCTCATCAATCGAGTCTGTCGTGAAGTCGCCGAAGGAGAAAAAACGGGCAAGCCCTGTCTGATCTCGCTGGCGATTACTGAACCCGGCGCCGGTACGGACGTGGAGGAAGTGGAACTGGTCGATCGCGGCAAGGTGACCTGTTTTGCCGAAAAGGTCAAGGGCGGATACATCGTCAACGGCAGCAAGATTTTTATTTCCATGGGACATGTATCCACCTGGCACGCCCTGATCGCCTATACCGATCTGAAAAAACCTTCCGCCAATACGTTAATGCTTGCCGTCAGGACCGGGATGAAGGGATTCACCTTCGGCAAGCATGAAGACAAGATGGGGCAGCGCGCCTGCTGCGCGAGCGAATTGATTTTTCAGGATTGTTTCATACCGGATGAATATGTTTTGGGTGATTCACGCGATTTCCCCAACTCCCAGATTCGCGAGACCTCCGATCTCGTCAATCAGATCATCCACTATGTTGTCGAGGTGACCCGTGCGTCGGTAGGCGCCTTCGGAACCGGCGTGGCGCGCGGAGCTTATGAACATGCGCTGAAATTTGCCGGCGAGACCGAGGTGGACGGCAAACTCCTTATCAATCACGAGTGGGCGCAGATTATGCTGGCCGAGATGTATAAAAATGTGATTGCCGGACGGCTGGCTTATAACGAGGCCAATTATTCCAACAGCCTGAAGGGCGGCATTTTTAATTTCCTGCAGGTGAAACCGCTTTACTACTATCTCAAGTATGTTCCGCAGATTGTGATCGATACATTCATCGTTCCCTTCTACCGGTTTAAAATGACCGACTGGGCGATTCGTCAGATTTTCGTGGAAGGACAATCGATGGAGGCGCAGAAACGCTGTTCCGGGTGGTCGTCGATTGCCAAATTCTTCGGCACCGATATGGGGTTGAAGAACAGCCAGATGGCGCTCGAATTGATGGGGCAGGCCGGATTGCGTCACGACCGCGGCGCGGAAAAATTCCTGCGCGATTCGAAGTTGCTGCAAATTTATGAAGGCACCAATCAGTTGAACCGCCTCAATCTTTTTAATTGCCTGATCGCGCGTTGCGTGCCGCAGGCCCGTGTATTCGAAGAATAGGAGGGATGAGAATGCTGACAACCGTAAAATGCGAACTCAAGTCTTTTGAAGATCTGGCACACAATTTTGCGGCGAAGGAACTTGCCGCCAACCGGGAAGCAAACGACCGTTATCCTTTCGGTCCCCTCTTTGATTCCGTGATCGACAAAGCGCATGACGTCGGACTGCTCGGTGCGACGCTGCCCGAAGAATGCGGCGGCATCGGCCAGGATATCGGGGCCTTGTGCATCATTCTCGACCACATCAGCGCAGCGGATGCCAGCCTGGCCGGAATTATTTTTACGAACGCTCTGGCTCAGGAAATCGTCCTCGCGGCGGGCGATAAAAATCTGCTGACCGCTCTGATGGAAAAAGCGGCCGACGCCAGAGCGGCGCTCATCGCCTTTCCATCTTTTTCCAATCCTGCGGAAAACGGCGTTTCCCTCGAAGCCGTTAAATCCAAAGACACATATCTGCTGAGCGGCGCCATGGAATACATTGTCCTGGGCGGCCTGGCCGGCCAGGCGCTTGTTCCGGTTAAAATTAAAGGAGAGGAAGGCTTCAGCTTTTTCCTGATTCGTCCGGCGGATAAAGGCGTTACCAAAAGCGAGCCCGTCTTCAGCCTGGGACTGCATGCCTGTCCCGCCGTGGATTTAACGCTTTCCGCTGTGGAAGGACAACTGATCGGTCAGGCGGGAGAAGGAATCAAATATTTCAATCAGGCCTCCGACCGGATGCATGCGGCGGCGGCGGCCATTCAGTGCGGTATTATGAGGGGATCGTTTCAGGAAGCGTTCGATTACAGCCGGCAGCGTTGTCAGGGCGGCCGCGAAATCATCAACTGGTCGGGATTGCGCATGCTGCTGGCTCAGATGGCCGTGCAGGTGAAAATCGCCGAGATGGTGGTTTCCGAGGCGGCCATGGCGGTGGAGAACCAGGAGAAGCAGTGGGGGCTTTGCACCAGAGCGGCGGCGCTGCACCTGTCGGAACTGGCCTGCAAACTGACCGCCGACGGCATCCAGTGTCTGGGCGGCAACGGCTATATGAAAGATTACGGACAGGAAAAAAGATTCCGCGACGCCAAGCATGTCCAGGCGCTGCTGGGGATGGCTCCCATGCGGAAGCTGTCTCTGATCAGGGACATGTTGTCATAGTGGAATCTCCACGCGCGCTGTCACGGGTTCCGGATGACTAAAAAAGAAGGATGAGGAGTGAAGATGTATTTGCTGGCAAATTTGAAAATCGGTTCGTCCATGATCAAAAGTTTATTGACATTTTTCAAGGATGAAATCAGGCGCGGGACGTTCCGGGCGAATTTCAGCAGCCTGATGAAAACGCAGGAAATTACGGAAGACATGTCCTGGGCCGAACTCAGCGAAGAAAAAGCCCGCCAATACGGCGACCGGACATTTCTGATTTACGAAGACCGGGAGTTTTCCTTCCGGCAGATGGACGAAAACGCCAACAGGGTGGCCAATTTTCTGCAGTCGCTCGGCGCCGGAAAAGCAAAGGGTGTCGCCATCATCATGGCCAACTGTCCCGAATATCTTGATGTGTACATCGGGTCGCAAAAACTCGGCATGTATTCCATTCCCATCAACACCTCTTTACGCGGCGACAGTCTGCTCTATATCCTGAACCACAGCGACGCGGAATTCATCGTGATCGACGAAGAATTTCTCGACGCGTACAATAAAATAGCGGACAGGCTCGAACGGAAGAAGACGGTAATTGTCAACCGCTCCGTACCGCCGGGTGCCTCCGGTCTGCCTCACGGCCTGTTGAACCTGGCCGATGCTTATAAACAATCGCCCCGGAAACCGAATGTGCCCTATGATAAAAACGACGTGTGCTTCATCCTTTATACGTCGGGAACAACCGGCCTGCCCAAGGGCGTCATGTACCGCTACGGCAAAACCACCTTGAAGCTGCTTTCCATTCCCGCGTACGCGCTGTACAAAAGATCGGACATTCTTTACACCTGCCTTCCCCTGTTTCACGGCAACGCGCTCTGGCTGTGCGTGACACAGGGCATGCACCGCGGTTGCCGGGTCGTTCTGGGCAGAAAATTTTCGGCCAGCCGGTTCTGGGATGACATGCGCAAATACAAGATTACCGCCTTCAATACCATCGGCGCCATGATCCCGATTCTGATGAAGCAGCCGCCCCGCGACAACGACAGCGTCAACAGCGTGCGCTTTACGTTGTCGGCTGCCTGCCCGGTGGATGAGTGGGGGAAGTTCGAAAGACGATTCGGCATCAAAATTTATGAAGCGTACGGTTCCGTGGACGGCGGCGGCAAAAGCATCATGAACTTGGGCAACGCCCCGGTCGGCTCTATCGGGAAACCCGCGCCCAACACGGTATACCGGCTGGTGGACAACGAAGGCCTGGATGTTCCGGACGGCACGCCGGGACAGCTCATTTTCGAATCCAAAGGCAAGAAAAAATCGGTGGAGTATTTTAAAAACGAGAAAGCCAGCAATGACAAATTGCGCAACGGCTGGATCTACACCGGCGATCTCGTGAAGCGCGACAAAAACGGCTACCTCTATTTTGTCGGACGCAACGCGGAGTTCATGCGCATCAAGGGCGAAAATGTTTCCGCGTACGAAGTCGAACATACCATTCAGAAACATCCTTCCGTGCTGGAAGCGGCCGTCTACGCCGTTCCGTCGGAACTGGCGGAGGATGAAATTATGGCGAGCGTTTCTCTCGTGGAAGGGCAAACGCTGAAAGAAGCGGATCTGATAGCCTTTCTCAAAGACGATTTGGCCAAATTTGCCGTTCCGCGTTTTGTCCGCATCGTCAGGGAATTTCCCAAAACCGAAACACAGCGAATCATCAAAAAAGAACTGGAGAAGATCGGCGTTGTGGCAGGAACGTATGACGCCCAGAAAAATCAGTACGTGGGTAACACGAAGATTGCATAACGTTTCAAGGACGTCTCAAAAGGTTTGCAGTAAATCAACCGTAAGGAGGAAATATGAGTTCGAAAGATGACGTATTGTCTCCGTTGGGAAAATACGAAGAAGGCATGGCCTGGAATCCCGTTGAAAAAGTCATCATGGAGCGGCGCAGCATCCGGGCTTTTAAAAAAGAACCGTTGCCGGACCGCATGATCGAAAGAATTCTGGAAGCCGGCCGGTTTGCCCCGTCAGCCGGAAATTCACAACCCTGGAAATTCATTGTCGTCAACAGCCCTGAAATTCTTGCAGAAATGGAAAAAGACGCGCTGAAAATCATAAAGTTCTTCATGTTTTTCATTGATTACACCCGGGGCAATATACTGCGCCGACTCTATATTCTGAGCTGGGTCAAATGGATCATCCGGATTTTGAAAAACAAACTTCATCCTGTTCCGTTCGGGCTGATGTCGCAGATTGCCCAGGGCCGGGCGCCTGTCTTTCACGGCGCGCCGACGTTGATCCTTCTGGCGGAGGACAGACGGGGTGTGGCCAGCCCGCCCACCGATATCGGAATTTGCGGGCAGAACATGGTCCTGACCGCGCACAGCCTGGGGGCGGGAAGCTGCTGGATCGGTCTCATTCAGGTATTGATGTATCTGCCTAAATGGAGAAAAAAATTCGGCATCAAATATCCTTATAAGCTCAACGAATGTATCGCTCTCGGTTGGCCCAACCCGAGGGTCGATGGCATGGTGCCGCGCGAGGTGCAGTTGGTTCAATGGTACGAAAGAGGCATGAACGACGCTCCAAGAATTACCAAGCAGGGGGAATGATATGAAAAAATTCAGCGTGATCGATCGATGGCGGATACCGACCTATGACAATCCGAATCATGTGAAAACGGCGGATTTATTCTTTAATTCTAAAAAATGCAAGCAGTGCGGCACATGTGTCAAGATATGTCCGGGTGGATGCATTGTTACCGACAAAATTTCCAAGAAAGATCTCATGCAAGACATGAAAAAGGCCGTAAAAAGCGGGGTGCCTCGTGTGGATGTCTTAAAGACGGGAGCCACGCTTTGTATCGCCTGTTTCGACTGCGGCGCCGCCTGTCCCCACGGCGCCATTTCCATCAAACGAAATTTTGATCCGAAATATTTTTATAAGAGGCTGACTCAGTTGTCTGATATGAGGTTGCCAAGAAAATATTAATCCGGATCACTATTCATTCACGTGATTCGGCGCGTTTTTTGTGAGCGTGGTTCATCTGCTCAAAGGGACCCCGGGAGGTGTTCTCAAAAATAATCCGGCTCACCGGTGTGAGCAAGCCGTAAATGATAGCCCCATGCAACAGACGGGATTTTTCACCGGTTATCTGTTCGATGAGCCAGTAATGTTCGGTATCCATGAATGCAGGTATCCGGGGGTATCCCAGCCAGCGCAGTTGCCGGTTCGGTTCAACGATCAGCAGCTTTGGCGTAAAAGTATATCCCCTGGTTCCCTTCGGTTCAAACCGGACGGTCAGCCTCTCTCCCGAGCATACTTTTCCTTTTGCCCAGCGAATCATCGGATTCCACTGGGGAAAGGAATCCAAGTCGGTGAGGACGTTCCATACTCGCTCCGCTGTCGCGTCAATCTCAATTTGTGTTACGAATTCATACCGAAACATTTATGGTAAAACTTCCTTTTAGCGAGTCTGGACTATATGAAACGGTATCCTGTGTGTCAAGTGGATTAAAGCCGCAGGCAAAAATGGCACGTTAAACCCAAAGATGAAATAGACCCGGCCGGATGGCTGGAGTTTTTTGCCGACAGAGCGCGTTTTTGCGCATCGTTCGGCTTATATTTGCCATCGGATGCCGCCGGCATCATTTTGTCATGATTTGCAGAAGTCTTTTAAAAAGATATCCATAGGATATCCGGATACTTATGGCTGATTTTATCCGGGAGTTGATGCCGCCGCCGCTGTTTTGTTACCTGTGAAAAAACTACTTGAAGATACACGGGAAAGTGGATATAGGTCGATCAGTTTTGTTCTAATGAAAATCGGATTATTCAGTGACATTCAGGATAACAAATCTAAATAAACGTCTCACAGGAGTATGAAAGCATGGTCGGTACACTGCGCAAATCTTTAAAAACGATTGAGGATTATAAATCAGCCAATCCTCATTATACGGAACTCCTGGACATCATGGCTGACATTCTGATTTTAAGGGAAGAGTATCTCAAAAACATGTCCCGTCCCATTTTTCATGTTGATGAAAACTTAATTGCTCAGAAAATGACAGGCGGACTGCCCTTGATTGATCTGACGGATAAGGAATTTGATTTAAAACGCCCCCGGGACTATTTTTACGCCCTGATTCAGGCGGCGGAAAAACGTATACCTGAACTGGAGCAAAGCATTTCCGATATCGTTGATGATCCCGATTTCGACTGGGAGAAAAGTGTTCGCGCGTCCTTTGACTGTAAGGTTGAAGAAGCCGATGCCCGGACGGCGGAGGCGGACCGGGAAGAAGAAAACAATATTGATCTGATCGATCTTTTTCTCGAAGAAAGTCTCAGGCCGGAGCTGGAAATCATCGCCAAAAAATACGGAGAGATGGTCGCGAAATCCGACTGGACGGAAGGCTACTGTCCGATTTGCGGCAAGGAACCGAAGATCGGTGAAATCAGAAAAGATGAAGAGGGCAAACGGTATCTGTTCTGCCATCAGTGCGGGTTCAAATGGTATTTCTACCGCATCAAATGCCCTTTCTGCGGCAACGACGAACAGCAATCACTGGCCTATTTTGAAGTGGAAGGTGAAGAGCGCTACCGGGTGGATGTCTGCAACAAGTGCTGGCGCTACATCAAAACAGTGGAATTGCCCAAATTCAGCGACGAACCCAATATGGATGTTGAAGATATTGCCACGTTGCATCTGGATATGATTGCTTACGACGAAGGGTACAATTAGGCCCCAAGAAAACGTTTAAGATTCTGGAAAAGCCCGCCCCTTGGAAAAGAGGCGGGCTTTGCAGATTAGCCGCTCTTGATGGAAACCTTGGTCCCTTTCGCTTTGGCACTCTGGCTCTTGGGAATCTTGATGTCCAGAATTCCGTTTTTAAAACGCGCCTCCGCTTTGCCCGATTCAATTTCTGTTTGCAGGGGAATCACCCTGCAGAATGAACCGTATGACCTTTCCATGTAATAGTAGTTTTTATCCTTGTCTTCCTTTTCTTCCTTCTTTTCTCCCCTGATGGTCACGGAATCGCCGGTAACCGTCACATCAATATCCTTCTCTTCCACGCCGGGCAATTCCGCCTTGATGATGAACTCTTTGTCGTTCTCTTTTACATCAATCGAAGGAGAAAAAGCTTCAGAAAAGTATCCGGCGAATCCACGCGGAGCCGGCTCAATCCCCCGGAAGAAACTATCGAACAGATTGTTCATTTCTTTCTGCAGGGAATAAAAAGGTTGATCAAGGTCTGCCCTTGTTCTTCGGACGACATCGGGTAATAAATTCTTAATCATCATATCCGTCACTTCCTCCTTTCTTTAAAAATGTAATGACGCAACTCTTCACGTTTTGTTACGCCGCGTTAATTTTAATTTTTTTCGGTTTTACCTCTTCCGCTTTGGGCAGTTCCAGCCTTAATACACCGTGTTTCACGTTTGCCTTGATTTTGTCTCTGTCGATTTCGTCTGACAGTGTGAATGTCCTTTCGTAATCGCCGACTTCATATTCGGAAAAGACAAGGCGATAGTCTTTGACCTTGCCGTTTTCCACACGTCCGGAAATGGTGAGGATGTTTTTTTCCAGCTCCACATCAACCGTTTGTTCATCGATTCCGGGCATATCGGCAATCAGAAAAAGAGCGTCTTTCGTTTCATAAATATCCACACGCGGCACAAAAGTTTTAACATTGCGTATTCTTTCTGTGGCTGCCGTGTTTTCTGTCTTTTGCAGATCTTTATCGGACATAATTCAACGACCTCCTTTTATGCAGTAATTTGAATTTTTCTGGGCAAATCTTCTTTTTGTCTGGGCAGGGTAATGTTCAGAACCCCTTTTTCATATTTTGCTTCAACAGCCGGAGAGTCCACCTGGAAGGGTAATTGAACATTGCGCTGGAAATTGCCCAGTTCTCTTTCCTGACGCAGATAAGTCTCCCCTGCTTTAAGGGGATCGCCCTTACTCTTTCCGGAAATGGTCAGCATGGAACCGGTAACGGAAATGTTGATATCGTCCGGATCCATTCCCGGCAGTTCTGTTGTCACCACCAGACTGTCCTCTTTCTCCCAGACATTGATTGCGGGATAATCTGCGCCAGCAGCCTGGCCGACACTTGAAAAAAGCCGGTTTATTTCTCTTTGCAAATCAATTAATTCCGGAACGCTGTCGGCGAATCTTTTCATTCTCCAAAGATTTGGACCGAACATAGACCATCCTCCTTTCATGAAAACATTATTTTTTTATAACTATTCGCTATTATTAATTATTTCACTGTTTTCACTTTAAATATATTTACGAAAAATTATTTGTCAAGATTCGCAACCATCTCCGATTGTCGATAATATCTGCGCTCGTGGCAAAATATCTACTGAATAAAAATAAGAAATTTTTGTCATTCCCTTGACATGCCCAAACCCCGTAAATATATTAAGTCCGCTTCAGGAAACGGAATTTGACACTTGGCTTAATGATATAAATATGGAAGATTACATAATAAAAATTTTTAAGGAAAGTAATCGCGTCAAAGATAACTTTCTAAATGAAAATTTGGGAAAACTGGCGAATGTTATCGAGGTCATAACGTCGGCATTGAAAGCGGGCAATAAAATTTTGCTGTTCGGTAATGGCGGTTCAGCGGCAGATGCCCAACATCTTGCGGCCGAATTCGTCAACCGCTTTATTATCGAAAGACCTCCGCTTCCGGCAATCGCTCTGACCACGGACACATCGGTGATTACGAGTATCGGAAATGATTATGATTTCTCCGAAATATTCAGCAAACAGGTGAGAGCGATCGGCCAGCCCGGTGATATTGCTTGGGGCATCAGCACCAGCGGCAATTCTGCCAATGTTTTGAAGGGTCTGGAAATGGCCAAAAAAATGGGTCTTGTCACGGTGGCTTTTACCGGCAAAGATGGAGGAGATATCGCTAAAATAGTCGATTTCTCCATCAATGTTTCTTCGAACAGCACCGCCCGAATTCAGGAAACGCATATTACAGCGGGTCACGCGATCTGTGAACTGGTGGATATAAAATTATTTCAAAAACCTGATTTTCAATAATATTACATGCATGATTCATGAGGGTGCAGTGAAAAGTAAAAAAGAACAGTCGGAACACAGCGCTAAAGGTTTTCAAGCCGGTGAGCATAAAGATAAAGATGCCGCTGAAGACAGAAATAAAGAGGTTGAAGCATTAAAGCAAAAGCTTGAAGAAAAGGAAAATGAAGCGACTGCCAATTATGACAGATACCTGCGTGCGGTTGCGGAATTTGATAATTATAAAAAAAGGGCGCTCAAGGATAAAGCCGATACCATTAAATATGCTAACGAAGAAATTATTAAAGACATCCTGCCTTTTATGGATAGTCTGGACAGGGCCCTGGAACAGGAAGCCGGAGATGTTCAGACCTTCAGGGAAGGCATCGCCCTGATACAGGAACAGCTTTTATGCTGTTTGAAAAAATATGGCGTGGAAAGAATTGATGCCGCCGGTCAGGATTTTGATCCGAATTTTCATGAAGCGTTGATGCAGATGGAAAGCGACCAGCATGAAGACAACAAAGTCGTCAGTGAAATGGAAAAAGGTTATTTGTTAAACGGCCGGCTGGTCAGACCCGCCAGAGTATGTGTGTGCAAGAAAACTAAAAAACAAGAAGATGATATGATTGAAATCATGGAGGATACAGGAGAATAAGGAGGAAACAATGGGAAAAATTATTGGAATTGACTTAGGAACCACAAACTCATGCGTGGCTATTATGGAAGGCGGCGACCCCGTGGTTATTGCCAATCAGGAAGGGAACCGTACGACACCGTCCATCGTGGCCATTTCTGAGAGCGGAGAGCGTCTGGTCGGACAAGTCGCCAAAAGGCAGGCGATCACCAACTCGGAAAATACCGTCTATGCCGTCAAGCGATTGATCGGCCGGAAATATACATCGAAAGAGGTTCAGTATGATTTAAAGATAATTCCCTACAAAATAACGGAAGCTTCCAACGGCGATGCGCAGGTCACCGTGCGCGGCAAGAATTATTCACCGGCGGAAATCTCGGCGATGATTCTGACTAAAATGAAACAGACCGCCGAGGATTATCTGGGCGAAAAAATCAAGGACGCAGTTATTACCGTTCCGGCGTACTTCAACGATTCTCAGCGTCAGGCGACCAAAGATGCCGGCAAGATTGCCGGACTCAATGTTATGCGTATCATCAATGAGCCGACCGCTGCCGCGCTGGCCTACGGTCTGGATAAAAAGAAGGACGAAAAGATCGCCGTATTCGATCTGGGCGGCGGAACATTCGATATCTCGATTCTGGAACTGGGCGACGGCGTGTTTGAAGTCAAATCGACCAATGGCGATACCCATTTGGGCGGTGAGGATTTTGATCTGCGCGTGATGGATTTTCTGGTTGCTGAATTCAAGAAAGACCAGGGCATTGACTTAAGAAACGACAAAATGGCCCTGCAGCGCCTGAAAGAAGCGGCGGAAAAAGCCAAGATGGAGCTTTCCACGACCATGGAAACCGATATCAACCTGCCGTTTATCACCGCGGATGCTTCCGGTCCGAAACATTTGAATATAAAACTGACCCGCGCCAAGCTGGAATCCCTGGTTGAAGAGCTGATTAATCAAGTGGTCGGTCCATGCCAGACGGCGCTGAAAGATGCCGGCATGTCTCCCAAAGACATTGACGAAGTCATTCTGGTCGGCGGGATGACCCGTATGCCCCGCGTTCAGCAGAAAGTGAAGGAAATTTTCAACAAGGAGCCTCACAGAGGCGTTAACCCCGATGAAGTTGTTGCCATCGGCGCGGCTATTCAGGGCGGCGTCTTGTCGGGCGATGTTAAGGATGTTCTGCTTCTGGATGTGACTCCGCTTTCTCTGGGCATTGAAACGCTTGGCGGCGTGATGACCAGATTAATTGAAAAAAATACGACTATCCCCACAAAGAAAAGCCAGATTTTCTCTACAGCGGCGGATAATCAGCCGGCTGTGAGCATTCATGTTCTTCAGGGCGAACGCCAGATGGCGGCGGATAACCGGACGCTGGGGCGCTTTGAACTGGTGGGTATTCCGCCCGCGCCGCGCGGGGTACCGCAGATCGAAGTGGCTTTTGACATTGACGCCAACGGTATAGTGCATGTCAATGCCAAGGATCTGGGGACCGGCAAGGAGCAGAGTATTAAGATCACGGCGTCCAGCGGTTTGAGCGACGCGGATATTGAAAAACTGGTCAAGGACGCGGAAATGCACGCGGAAGAAGATAAACGCCGCAAAGAACTGATTGAAACCAGAAATCAGGCCGACTCGATGGTTTATTCTGTCGAGAAGAATATCAAGGAATTCGGCGATAAGATCGATTCGGCGGAAAAGACCAAGATTGAAGATGCCATTGCCAGGACAAAGAAAGCCCTGGAAGGCGACGATGTTGAAGCCATCAAGAAAGCTCAGGACGACCTGATGAACGTATCCCACAAACTCGCGGAAGCGATGTACGCGAAGTCTGCAGGTTCTCAGGGAGGTCCCGGAGCGGATGGCGGAGCTCAACAGCAGAGCGGCGATCAGCAGGCATCGGGCAAGAAAAACGACGACGTGGTTGACGCGGATTTCGAAGAAGTGAAATAGTGCTGTCCATAGTGTTTCCAAAGCCCGGAATGGTTGCTGCCGTTTCGGGCTTTTTTATATCGCGCGGAATGCTGAAATAATATACAATACCATAAAGGGGAGAGGATCATGAATGTATTGTCGTTCAGAAAAAAATATTTCTACCTGCCGGTATTGGTTTTTTTGATTTCGGGATTTATCCCCGGTGTTTTTGCCGCGGGCAAAGAACGGCAGGCAAATCAATGCAAAACGGTCATTCTGGCCAATGAGGAATTTCTGCCCGCACTGTTGAACGCCATCGATGGAGCGCAGGATGAGATTATCATGTCCATTTTTTCTTTTAAGGTGGGCGTACACAAGAACAGTTATCCTGACCGTATCGCCGGCCATCTGGCCAAAGCGGTAAAACGGGGGGTGAAGGTTTTTGTGGTTCTGGAAAATACGGGAGATTCATCGGATGCGCTGAATATTCAAAACAGAAAGGCGGGAAAATTTCTGGCAGGAAAGGGGATCCGGGTTTATTTTGATTCGCCGCGCAAAACCACGCATACGAAACTGACGGTGATTGATCAGCGGCTGATTTTCCTGGGCAGCCATAATCTCACGCAATCCGCGCTGAAATATAATAATGAAATTTCCGTCCTGTTGGAAGGACGCGATCTGGCGCTAAACGCCCGTAATTATATCCTGGGAATTATTAAAGAAGGAACATGAACGTGCAGGCAGTCTGTTTCCGTTGCCGGCCGAAAAAAACAAGATCGGAGAAGATGAAAAATAATGCGTTTTTTGTTGACCAATGATGATGGAATCTACGCCAAGGGATTGAGCGCTCTTTATAAGGAACTTTCCAAAGAAGCCGATTGTCTGATTGTCGCACCGGAAACGGAGCAAAGCGCGGTTGGACACGCCATTACGATTTCCCGTCCCCTGATGGTGCGCCGGGCGACCAAAAACAATCAATTTTTGGGGTATGCCGTTTGCGGAACGCCGGCAGACTGTGTGAAACTGGGCATTAAAGAGTTATCGGATCACCCCGTCGATCTCGTCGTTTCAGGAATCAATCGCGGCGGCAATGCCGGGATCAACGTGCTGTATTCGGGAACGGTTTCCGCGGCAACCGAAGCGGCGATTATGGGTTTCCCGTCCATGGCGGTTTCTCTGGACACGCACAAAGAAGCGGATTTTACGTTTGCCGCCAAATTTGCGCGTAAAATGACCCGCATGATTCTCAATCACCGGGAACAACTTCTGGGCAGCGCGATTAATGTCAACGTGCCCTGCCTTCCCCAGGGAAAGATCAAGGGCGTTGTGGTTGTCCGTCAGGCGCAGACCAATATCGTGGAGTATTTCGAAAAACGGACGGACCCGCGGGAAAATACCTATTACTGGTTTGCCGGGGAGTCGTCTTCCGCCACCCGGCAGAAAGATACCGACGTCGGCGCGCTGACGTCCGGATTCATTACAGTCACACCGATCCATTTTGATTTGACCAGACATGACCTGCTCGATCAGTTAAAAGATGCCCTGGAGAAAAACAGGTTTTAAGACATTGGCTGATTGCCGAGCCAGCGATGACGGACATCGCGTCACCGCCCGTAAAGGTTATCGGCATCAGGTTAATGGATGCCTGCCGGTTATCTGAGCAAAGATCCGCCCGCTCTTTTCTTTCAGCATGGTAAATCCGGTTTGGACTGCCAGGCCGATATGCAACAGGCTTCCGGTTTCTGGTCCCACAAACATGGATTCAAGATCGTTCAGATGCGTCAGGTTGCTGGAGACGACATTCGTTCCCACGCTGTAGGGAGGGCGGTTTCTTCTGAAGACATCCATATTGATTTCAATTCCGTACGGGGATAAATGTGCTATTTCCCGCGCATAACTTTCATTGCGCACATCAGCGATTGATTTTTTAATACGAGACGCGATTTGAGATATCGAAAGCCTGTCGATTTCTTCTTTGGTGAACTGTATGAAGTTGTTGAAATTTGAACTGCCGATATACATCGGATCAATATCCGGATGGATGTCTCTGAGATTGATGGGATTTTTTAAAACGATCCGGTCGGTGTCCGGCAGGATTTTACGGTGATATTTTTTTAATAAAAACGCCGTCATGATCTGATGGTTGGAAATGTCGTAATTTTCTTTTTCTGCTTCCGCTTTAATTGCATTGAGAAAATCATCGGTAAAGTATTCTGTGGCGGTGAAAATCTCTGCGACGTTATCGATGTCTACTTTTTCCCGGATTTGATCGTTCAGCGCGGATAAGGGGGGAACAAGCGCTCTGTCTGTTGGATCGAAATGGGCGAGCGGGCCTTGAAACAATCTCTGGGGCGACGGTGGAAGAAAATTTTTTCCGTCCGTTATGCACATCCAGGCGTAAAGAAAAAGCACCAGGGAAATACCATCCGCCACCGCGTGAGAGCAACTGATGCCGGCCAGTATCCCGTTTTTGAAAGGAATACCGGTTACAGCAAAGAGAGGTTCGCCCGGCAAGGTTTGAACATGCACCATTTCTTTCCTGATCTCGGCAATGCGGCTGTCATCAAAACAGGCGTCGACAGGCCGCAGATCATTTGCAACGGCTCCATCCGTGCAATACAGAAGCGCAAATTTATGATCGCCGATCATGATCAGTCGACTGGAAAAAAGATTGTAATAATGGATCGTCTTTAACAGACTCTCTTTGAGCTTTAATATGGGAAGATCTTTTTTATAAAAAAATAAAATTTCCAGGGGGGGTGACCCGATGAAATTTTCATTATCGAATGTCGACAGCGGAAGGATGTTTTTGCCGTAACGATGTTCCATTTTTTTCTATTCAATTGCCGGTATTGTCGACTCGGACATTGAACAAACTTCAGGTTACCGGATCAACAATACGGGAATCGGACTTTTGTGGATAACGTGCGATGTGGTACTGCCGAGCAGCAATTCGCGCAGACGATTGTGACCGTAAGCCCCCATGACCATTAATTCCACAGAGCCTTCCCGGATGAATTTGACGATTTCATCCTGTTCTTTCCCGGACAGGATGATCGTTTCGCAGTCAATAGAGGCCTCATCCGGATTCTGCTGAATCATTTTATCGACCTTTCCGGATAACGCCTCGGCTTTTTTCTCGTCTGGGCTGACAATCACCACCGTCAGTGGCCAGGAGGTTTTGTGGGATAAATTCAAAGAAAGACCCAGGGCTTTTGTTGCCGACTCACTGCCGTCAAAAGCCAGTGCCATGCTTTCTATTTCTACAAATTTTTCCGGAGTAACCAATACCGGCTTTCCGGAATTGCGTGTTACCGACTCGGCAACCGACCCCAGCAGACCGCCTTCCTTCAGATGAAAATGTTCTCCCTTTTTTGCCATCAGAATCAGATCGGCCTTTTGAGCTTCTTCGATAATAATCGGGCTGATTTTGCCGGTTTTCCTGTCCGTGGCGGCCTTAACACCGGATTTCCGGCAGCGTTCCTCAAATTCCTTCAGAATGAAATCGGCTTTTTCATTGAGCGATTTTTCTATGGATTCGAAGAATCCTTCATAGGGCGGCATGCCGATCGAACCGGAAATATCCGTCACCATAGGCCCCTGAATCAGATTGACATCGATGACATAAAGGCCTGTCAGAGAGGCGGCAAGTTTACGGGCAATATAGATTCCGTAATCCAAAGCCGTCTGGCTGTTTGCGGAACCGTCCGTAGGAATTAAAATGTTACTGATCATAATGACGCCTCCTGGCGATAAAACATTCACTTTTGTTTTTTATCAAAATGTTTCAGCTCTTCCAGCAAATTGGCAACATCTTTTTCATCCCAGATTTCGGTGTCACTCTCGCTGCCGTTTGTTTCCCCGGAACCGGATATTTCTTCCTCAAAGGCCAGAAATTTTCCCACGCAGTTGCCGTTTTTGTAAGTGGCTTTTTCCCGGATTTGTCCGCTTTTGTAGTAGGCGATATATTCACCTTCCCGTTTGTCGTTTTTAAAAAATCCTTTTTCCTTGATTTGTCCGTTTTTGTAATAGGCGATATATTCACCTTCAAACTTGCCGTTTCTAAAAGTTTCGACCAGCTTTAACTGGCCGGTTTTATAATAAATCTCATATTTTCCATCCAGCTTGCCGTTTCTGTAAAACTCATGCTCCCGGATGTGGCCGTTTTCGAAGTAAGAAACGTATTCGCCTTCCATCCGGTCGTTGACAAAGGTTGCCTTCTCTCTGATATGCCCGTCGTGATAATAAATGACCGCGGGGCCGTTTTTTTTCCCGCGGATGAAATTGACATGGGCCAGAATTTGGCCACTATGGTAGAAAGAAAAATATTCGCCTTCGGTTTTGCCTTGCCGCACATATTTCTTTTCTTTAATTTTCCCGTCGTGAAATTCCTGCGTGATTTCTTTACCAAGTGTTTGTTTTTCCATTAAAATATAATCTCTTTTTTGCCTTCAATTGGATGAATGCAAGTTTAAAATTCTGAAGATCGTTTTACGAAAATATTCTTGCCGTGTTGCTTCGTGGTCCTCTGCCATGCTTCTGAAATCAACCCATTGCTTTTTTTAAACAATCATTTATGATAATGCAACAAAAATAATGAGACTCGCTGAGAACGAGTGCAACGACGTTCGAAACGTTAGTCGAATTATCCCCGAAGCGCAGCGGAGCGGGCTAATGAATAGTGAAGAACGTTTGAGTCGTTGGTCGAATTAGTGAAACTCAAGCATTGCAGGCAGAGCGCAGCAAGGTTTATTAGTTGAACTATCCCGCATTAGCGGAGAATATCGAAAATACTCTTGATTTCCCCGAAACGCATGGGTAGGGAATCAGTGCTCATTAATAAATTTAGTTTAATTTTTTTTTAAAAGAAGATATTAAAAACCGGTAATGTGTTTTGCATTGCCATAAAGACGAATTTTTTCACAACGAGATTGATTGATGCTGACGTCTGATTTAGATACCACAAGGCTTGCTATTATCGGTCCCGGCCGTCTGGGCACAGCTTTTGCCTATAAATTCGGTCGTGATAATAAACGGGTTGCCATTTATTACCATGATGCGGAAGTCTGCAAGGCGATAAACCGGGATCATTTAAATCCTCTGCATTTGACAGAAGATCTGGCCGGCCGTCTGGGCGGAATGGAGAAGGTTCCCCGTCTTGCGGACAAGGTGTATGCCACAAATGATCTGGAACATATTGTTGAAAATAACGATTTTATTATTCTGACAATCACGATGAACCGCTTGCCGGAATTTCTCAATTATCTCAAGCCGATGATTGATAAAAAAGCGGGCGATACCTGCCTGATTTCTCCGATTAAAGGATTGATTTCCGATGAAATTTCCAAAGAACTGATCACGCCGTCGCAACTGATCAATAACAGCTTGTATAACCTGAAGCACAAATATCAGATCGGATGCATCGGCGGACCGTTTTTTGACATGGATATCGCGCTGGGCAATCCGGTGTGTCTGACGGTTGCCGGCAAGAAGCGCATCGCCAATATCATCAGAGAAGATTTGCTGAAATTCAACCGCAAGGAAATCAATTCCTACTACAACTTTGACATTGTCGGCGTGGAAGCCTGCGGTGCTTTGAAAAACGTCGTGGCCAATATCAAGGGACTGGCGGATTCCCTGCAACTTGGGGACTCCATCCCCGGAACCATCTTTGCCCGGTCCGGTGTGGAGATTCGTTCGTTGTCCCGCCTGATGGGAGGAAGCTTTCAGGCTTTTCACAGTCAGGCGGGCGTGGGGGACATGTATGTAACGGTTTCCTCGCTGGCGAGCAAGAATTACCGTTATGGAAAGTATTTTTATGAACTTTATACCGGGAATCCCATCGAAACCAATCTGCGCGTTCTGGAGAAAATCGATGGAACGCCCGAAGGCCCCAATACCGTCAGAAACGTGCACAAATATCTGGAAAAGAAGAATATGTACAGCCCGCTTTTCTCCTGCGCGTATCACATATTTAATGAAGCCGGTGAAAAAGGCGCGATAAGAGATTTGATCATCCAGGCCTGTCAGTATGACAAGAGAAACAAAGAATACATCGATGCTTTTTCCCGGCTAATGTACCGTATTCTTCCGGATTTCTGGTATCGCCGCGACAAAAGTTGGTTTGACTAAAAGGGATCATTAAACACTGTTTGCAAAATAATATTAAAAATAAAGGAAGAGGACAGATAAAAATCAGCACAGCATTCCTTTCATTTTACGGGAGACATCGCGAATGATCAGACATGCCGTCGTCATGGTTTCTGCAATTTGTTTTTGGGGAGCCGCTTTTTTGACTGTTCCGGCGTACGCCGACTACCGGATTATATTGAAAAACGGAGAAACCATTTCCGTCAGCAACTACGAAATGGATGGCGATAATATCGTTTTTAACAAATATGGGGGCCTGGTCAGTTTCAGCCGTTCGGGAATCGCTAAAATCGAAGAGGATAATATCGAAGAGGATATTCCGGAAGAAAACATGGCAGAGGATGATGCGAATGAGGCCGATGATTCTGAACAGCCGGCAAAGAATAAAGTGTCAAAAAAATCCGGGCAGAAAAGCGAAGACCCGAAGAATGATCGGGAGAAAAAGATTGCGGAATGCCAGAGAATTCTGAAGATGAAAAAGGACAGTATGGATATTTATTGCTGGCAGGCTGCTTCTGCAAAAGTCAGCGCTGCTCCGAATCTTCCGCAGACAAATCAGGCGAGAGTATCGGAAAAAACGGGCAAGCAGTTCCAGGATCACGTACAAAGTAATGTCGATGCCTTTAAGGCCAATTCGACGTGTGATTACTACAAAAGAAAGGTTGCCGAACAAGAGAAGCTATGCAACGGTCTATGACATCGCCCAATAAATGGCAATGGTTCTATTGAATCATCACCCCATCCGTGGCTTGAACCGGCCGCGGTGCACGGCGCCATTCCAGATCAACTTTTTGTTAAATCTCTTCTTCTTTAACGATTTCCGTTTTAATCATGGAAATCAGTTCCTGAAAAACAGGCAAAACGTCTTTGCGGAAGCGCCCGGCCACGCAAACATTCATAATGTCGTCGCCGATCTTCAGGTGACCTTCATTGATCCAAACCCGGATATCGACGATGCCTTCCTTTCCTTTAAATTCGCGCACCGCTTTTTCCAGCTTTGTCTTATCATAAGAAAGGTGCATCGCCTGAACCGATTCGCCGGTTTTTGCTGTCGCCCGGACAATGCCGTTGTGGGAAAGAATCATCCCCAGCATATCGGCCGGAGCCGTTCTTTTTATTTCTGTCATCCATTGTTCAATCATAATATTCCCCTTAATGATTTTGCTGTTTTTACGGGCAACTCCTGTAGAGAGTACCACGTTCACTTTCGTGAATTCGCCGGGATAAATAAATTATTTTGAAGCGGATTCACTTAAAAAAGCCAGGACCTTGGCATGGACTTCGGTCGCCTCTTTGCCGCGCAGTATACCATGATGGTTAGCGTTGACCATGAAAAACTGTTTGTTCCCGCCGCCGATTTTATTGAAAATATCCCGGCCGCTGCAGGGATCCACAACCGGATCGTTCGAGGCCTGGATGATCAGCACCGGGTCGGCTATATTTTTCAAATGATGATCAACCCTTTTCATCAGTTTCTCCAGTTCATAACTGCCGCTGACGGGATTGCGGAGGTAATTAATGTCCGGATTTTCCGGATCATTTTTAATGAATTCCATCTTCCACTTGTCAATGTTGATTTTTTTGAGCAGTGTATTCCAGGCGACGACGGCCGGCGCGAATTTTGACGCCATCCCTCTTAATACCATCGGGGCGTTGATCGATATGACCGATGCAAACCGGCCCGGTTTATTGGCCGCCTGTAAAAGCGCAATGCCGCCGCCCATGGAAAACCCGGCGATTGAAAACGTTTTGACGCTATTTTTCATGATGATGTATGCGCGGCTTGCGGAGTCGTACCATTTCTCCCAGTTCCGGATGGCGAGATCCTCGGGCGCCGTACCGTGGCCCCTGAGGCGCACGCCGTAAACGTTATAGCCATTCTGATGCAGATAGTCCGCCAGCGGCCTGATTTCTTCCGGCGCCGCCATATAACCGTGCACCAGAATAATTCCTTTGCGGCTGAAAAAACGTTTCAGGAAAAAAGGCTCGCCGATATTTTTCGGTTTGCTTTCACCCGGTAAATAGAACTGTTCATAATCCTGATGAAAAAGTTCCTTCTCGAGTTTGAGAAACGTGTTTCTGACGTTCCATTTAATAAAAAATGCCGGAATGAATTTCTGCCATTCCATGATCCTGGTGAAATGACGCAGCGGTTTGATTTCATTTCGGAGCACCTCGATAATGTTGTCTCTGCGGATGGTATGAAAGTCGGATGGCACGCTGAACCGTTCTTTGTTTTTTGTAATGACGCCGTTTTCCCTTCGGAGATAGTTGTTGGTGACGGCTTCGTTCATGAAACTCTCATACTTTTCGTGCTGATCGTCGGTCAGCAGGTAAAATTGCTTTTTGTAAAGCGATGTATGGCAGTTGGGCAGGGCGATTTTCCTCAAATGTTCAATGGCCAGGAAAATACGTTTTTTAAAGTCGTTTTCGCTGAAGCTGCCCTGAGGGTAGCTCGTCAGAATATAAGACATGATGTGGTCGTGATTAACGGTGGTCATGCCGTATATGGCATTCATGTAATCGTACATCAATCTGACGCATACTTGACGGAATGCGGATATTCTTTTGAAATCACCTGTATTCAGATAAACATTTCCATCCGCCATCATTCTTTTCATTTTCCATTTTGAATGGATATAACGTTTGATTGCGATGGGCCTGCCGAAGTTGATGTCGATATCCACCTTGCCCAGCACGATGGGGCCTTCCACCTCTAGTTCCTCCTGCAGGCGGGCTGACATGTTTTTGAAAAATTTTCCGGCCAGCCGGCTCAGGGCGTTTTCCCGGGCGCGGACGGGATAATAGGTAATGTTCACCGGAACGATATATGTTTCTTTGCGAATAATTTTCTCCAGATCATTTCCTGAAAAATCAAAGCGCGATGCGATGCGGGCGATGGATGCCATATCGTTACGCGCTTTCAGCGTTCGCAACTTTTCGCGGATAAACTCGGTCAGCAGAGCGATGCGCGCCGCACCGGAATGGGGGGGACGGCGGATGCCGGTGTTGTAAACAATATATTTTCCTTTCTCGACGATCTTTTTATCCTTAATGATCTGTCCTTCCGGAAAAATGATTACGGGATGTCTGTCGGAAAGAAGCGCATGAATGAATATTTTATCTTTATGGGGGTCGGCGGTGGAAACAGCGCCCACGTTATCCATAAAATCTTTCATTTTACCGCTGAAAAAAGACTCATGCGCCAGGGAAACGGCTTCTTTGTGGAGATGCTTTTTGATTAGATACGGCATCAAGACCGTCTCCAGACGCGTAAAATGATTGATCACATAGACAACCGGCTGATCGGGGACTTTCTCCAGGCCGTGCAGACGGATGTCGATCCCTGCTGTCTGAATCAGGGTGTCCAGCGAGAACATGATAAAATTGACCAGGTCTTTTGATATGTTCATAGATTTGTTTTTTTGCTTTTCTGATCTCCATCCGCCAGGACGTTTTTTAAAACATCCGGTTTGTTGGTAAAAATTCCGCTGACGCCCAGCTTTAAATATTGTCTCATCTTTTTTTCGTTGTTGACCGTATAAATATTTACCGGAATATTGTTCGAGTGGAGGTCTGCCAGCCATTTTTTATTCAATTCGGATGCGGAGCAATTAAATGCATCGGCATGCAACGATTTGACAATATCCGAAGGCAGGCGGGAACCGTAAAGCTTCTTTTCAAATAAAACAGCCACCGGAGCCGTTTTGTCGATCTGTTTTAGATGCAGGATCGCGCGCGGATCAAAACTGGAAAATACGACGTGCTTTTTCATGCCGTACTGCTCGACCAGTTGCAGACATTTTTCTTCAATGCCGCCGGCGATGATGTCGTCCACCGCTTCCGTTTTTATTTCAATATTTACGGCGATGCGGTTTTTGCAGAGTGCCAGCACGTCGGCCAGTTCGGGGATGCGCGTGTTTTTAAACTTTTTATCAAACCATTTGCCGGCGTCCAACTGTTTTAAATACGCAAGATCGTAATCGGCGATTCTTCCCCGGCCGTTTGTGCAGCGTGAAATCTTTTCGTCGTGAAACACAACGACTTCCTGATCCGCGGTGAGCTGAACGTCCAGTTCCGCCATGTCCGCACCCATGACGATGGCGCCTTCAAAGGAGGGCATGGTGTTTTCCGGATAATAAGCCGAAGCTCCGCGATGGGCGATGACGGTAAAATCATCCTGTTCGCGCCGGTGATAGCTGAAAAAATGAAATGATTCAGGCATGTTTTTTTTTACCATATTTAAGAGCAGAGTTCTTCAATTATTTTAGTGTTTACAAACCATACCGAAAGGATTTATGATACATAAATGAGCGGGCGTCTTGAATAGAATTCTTATGAACAAGGAGGATGACTCTATGAAAGTTCTCGGCATTATGGGAAGTCCGCGGATCGGCGGCAACAGCGATATTCTGCTCGACGACGCCCTGGCCGGCGCCGAAGAGGCGGGCGCTCGGGTGGAAAAGATTGTTCTGGCCAAAAAGAAAATATCCGGATGTCTGGATTGCAAAAAATGCAACGACACCGGCCTCTGCGTCGTCAAGGATGATATGCCGGCCATTCACAAAAAGATTCTGGAGGCGGATGCTATTATTCACAGCGTGCCGGTTTATTTCTGGTTGATGACCGCGCAGATGAAAGCGTATCTGGACCGGTGGTGCGCGCTGTTTGACGCGACCTGGAGCTGGCAGAAATCTTATTATCCGAAAATGAAAGGAAAGCGCATCGGTTTGATTACCGTCTGCGGAGATCCGAATGTTCACACGGCTGATCCAATCGTCCACAGCTTTAAATCAACTTCGGATATGACAAAAATGCGCTGGATGGGTGCAGTTATGGCCTCTGCCAACGATAAAGGGGAAATCGTCAAAGATGAAAAAGCCAGAAAAAAAGCTTTTAAGCTGGGCAAAAAAGCTGCAACACCCTGATGCCTGTTTTATTCTGAAAAACATATTGAAAAGCGGAATATAAAACATTAGAATACAACAAAATAATTTGCGAAAAGGAGAATCACTGTGAAAAAAATTGTTCAATATGCTGCCATGATTACCCTGGCCGTTTTGTTTGCTGTCTATCCTTTTCAACCGGCTTCGGCTCAGGTTGGATTATATCTTGGTGGATGGGGAGGCTATACAATTCACCCTAATGCAACAGAAGATGACTGGGATTATTATGATGATGTCGATCTGGATTTTGACGAAACGTCCGCCTGGGGCGCCAAGGTCGGTTATACCAATCCTTTTTTTAAGTATCTTGCCCTGGAAGCCGAATACCTCTATTTAAACCCTGAAGTAGAAGATGACTATGTGCTTGACGGCGATGTCAAGATGAGCAACCTGATGTTCAACATCATCGGGAAATATCCCCTCGGAATCATTCAACCCTATTTTGGGCTGGGGTTGGGATTTTCCTATGCGGATACGTCCTGGGACGGTATCCGGGGAATTGATGACGGGGATTACACGTCTTATGCCTGGCAGATCATGACCGGACTGGAAATATTCTTAACCAGTGAAATTGCTGTGGATGTCGGTTATCGTTATTTTGCCACCGAGATGGAATTTGACCATGAGGATTCCGACGACGTCACGTTTTCCACGGGAATGGTAACGCTGGGGCTGAAGGTATTTTTCTAAAATCTGTTCGTTTCCGGGAATTGTCTGAGGATGTTCTGAAAAGTCTATTTCTATTTACTTTTCACGGAGACTGTTTTCGTTCAGATTATAAGACATAAAGGTGACAAGGAACGGCAGGTTGATAAACGTCCTGGTTTCGCCTTCAACAAACCCGATTTTTCTATACCAGTTTTTCAATTCGGCATGGTCGGCAATAATGCCAATGCTGACTGTACCCGCGCCCAGTTCCCGGGCGTTTGACAAAACACGTTCAACCAGGGCCTTTCCCAGGCCCTGGTTCCTTTCTTCGGGAAGCACAGCCAGGCGCTCAAGATAGCAAATTTTTGCGCTGGCCTGCTCGCAGGCCACACAACCGGCCGTTCTACTTTCGTTTTCCGCAATGAAATACGTAACGCCGCGTTCCATATCGTATCTGATCCAGTTGAGCATACAATTGGACGGATGACTGGGAGCGTTCCGGCGAGTCAGGCCGAAACGCTGTGCTACATCGCGAAATGATTTCCGGATGGTTTCCGTCAATATTCCGATGTCTTCATGGTGGCAAATACGAATCTTGAATTTATCCATCATTTATAATTTGCCGGTGTTGTGAAGCATTCAACGCCGTGCTTCGGCTGATCCGGTGAAACAACCGGTCCATTATCCGATAACACAACGGATGCTTGATCTTGTGAATTAAATTTTTTTTCCAATATAGAAAACATATCCATAAAATGCTTTATATTTATTATAGAGCATTGCTTCGTGCCGCTCGTTTGCCACGAGGTCTTCAGCCGTTTTATTGCCCGCATACTTTTTCAGGAATTTCTCCTGTGCAAGAACCTGCGGAGCGTAAAAATGTTCCGTCCAGCAATTTTCAGGCAGAACAAAAGTTGTCACCGGAATATATCCGGCTTTTTGCATCTGCCCGACTTTATGGGAGATGACGTCGATTTCAGGATATGCATCTTTCCAATAGCGGTCGATTTCGGCAGGCCGCTTTTCGGTAAACCAGGAAGCCTCTGAAACGGCAAGAAAGCCTCCTTGCTTCAGGAAACTCCGCCACTCGTTGATGCCTCGTTCAAATCCGATATTATAGATCGCACCTTCCGACCAGATTAAATTCAATTCCTCGTTGTGAAAAGGAAGATGCTCCATGGAGCCGACAATGCCTTGCACGCGATCCTGGAGATTGAGCTTCCGGCTGTTGGCATTGAAAATATCGATGAAGTCGGCAAACAAATCCATGCCTGTAATATGCCCTGGCGTATGCCGGGCCAGCACCATTGTCTGGCCGCCTGTCCCGCAACCGATGTCGGCAATTTTGGAGTCGTGAGTCAGGTTATCAATGAAGCTTAACGCTTTGACCGTGACTTCGGGGCTCCCGGGCCCTTGTCGTTCCCTGCTTGAAAAATATTCACAGATTAATTTAAAATCAAACTCATGAATTGATTTATTGTCCCCACTCATTGCGTCTCCTTTTTATTTTCCAGCATTTCCTCTTCCGTCAGGCATGACAGTTCATCAAATGACACGTTGAGGCATTTTGTGCCGGCGGCCCGTTATGCCTCCCATACCCGGTTCGCATTTACTACTATCTCAGTTTTTCAAGGGCCTTACCTGCCTCTGGAGCTAATGTGGTGAGCTCTGCCATGATTGCACACGCATAGTCACTGCATACCGCGCAGTTGTCAACCCCTTTTGATTTACAGCATTTCCGAATCCCGCACGTGTTTTTACAATGAAAAAACAAGCGGCCGTTTGATTTGCACCCGTCGCAGTTTATCTGGCCTGGCTTAATATCTTTATGATAAAGAGCTGACCACTTTTTTGCCACGTCGTATCGTTGATTGTCGCTGTTTTCTCGCGTTGCAAGATACGCCTCGCATTGTAAACAATCCAATCCGCAAAATGCAATCATGGTATCCTTCCTGTATTCTTTCGTGCCAAGTGATGGCGATCACCAGCCGCAAGCATTGTGGTGCATATCGTAATAGTCTGGCAATATGCAGGGCAAGTGCGGAAGCATGCCAACGCGCTGCTTTCGGTCTGGCGGATTGAATGGTTATGTCTTCGCCTGATGGTATATTTCAGGAAGTATCTGCCCCAGCCTTGTATATTCAATCCAACAATGTTTTGCCATTGCAAATGCTTGATCTTTATTGGCTGCAATGCCTCTAATTACCCTGGGCAATCCATTTCCTAGCCAAAATCGGCTAATGAGTATCAGCCCTTTTTTATTTGGTTTAAAATAATGAAGCATTTTTGTATGTTGTATAATTCCTTTTAATATTCCTACATAACCACATATGATTGTTCCATTATGTTTTAAAACTTTTTCTTTATCTTTTATTCCGAATCTTACCGGATCAACGAACCTGATGGATAACTCAACAGTAATCTTTCCAACTCTTTCGACTGGATATTGTGTGTTTTCCAAGAACGCTTGATATTTATTGCTGAAATATGCGCGTTGCGATTTTTTATAGCTTATTGATTTATGCTCACCGGGAAACCACAGTTGATATCTTTCACTCTCTTGAGCTTGCCACCAGAACCACCAATCGATCATCTTTGAATCTGTATTTGGCAATTCAGTGCTCATGGCCACCAGGTATTCCTTGTTGTTAAGTTCTGCAAAACCAATTTCGTTTTGTAGATTCTCGTCATGAATAATCTGATTGGCATCAGCGAATGCAATTTTTGAAATATTGGGATTATTCTTCAGCTTATTGAGAATATTCTCAGGTAATTCAGGAACAGGTCTATTCAAAAATTTCCCATAGTCAGCAGCACTCACACAAATCTCCATTTAGTTAATGCGGATTATGGTAGAGACCGCAGGCAGGAAAGGTCGCAGTTCTGAAACATGGTCACGTCCATCTCTTTGTCGATATATCGCATGTCTTCGGCCAGCATGCGGTCTGCGGTTTCACCGCGGAAGCGTTTTTTATATTCGGCAAACAGGCTCGGTTTTTTAGCGCCCAATTCCGTCGCGACTTCCACGGCCCGGTCGATGACTGATCGGCTTTCGGCCAGTTCGTCCACCATGCCTGCGGCCAGAGCCGCAGCTCCATCGAACTTGCGGCCGGACAAAAAGGCCAGATCGGTCATGCGCTCGCCGATGACGTATTTCACCATAGCCAGGCATCCGGAAGGCGGAGTAATGGAAACATCGATTTCCGGAAAGGTACACACCGCCTTTTCCTTTTGCATCACCCGGTAATCCATGCACATAGAGAAAGCCAGGGCGCTGGCCACCACATGGCCGTTGATGGCACCGACCATGGGTTTGGGAAACACAAAGGTCCTGTGGAAAAAAGTAAAAAGCGTCTTGAAAAATATCTTAATGGCTTTTACCTCCAGTTTCATGACGTATTGAAGGTCCATGCCGGAAGAAAAGAATTGGCCGTCGGCTCCGGTCACCACCACGCCGCGAATTTTGTCATCGGCCTCAATGCGGTCCAATGTCGCGTTAAACTGCTGAATCATGTCGCTGGTAAAGGCGTTTTCCGGGCTGTTGTCCATGGCCAGAATCGCCACCTCGTTTCTGGTATCCATATGAATCGGCATAGTCAGCCTCCTTTGTCAAAAATCGATACGTTTTAAAAAATAAATTAATTGAGTTGGCTAGAGCGTCCTTTATTATTGATGAAGTATAAAAAACGCGATTTTATGTGTCAAGAAGATTAAAAACCTCTTGATGAAGAATATCCCAAGTTATCAGAGATCTAAAGAAATGAACTTTTGCCACCGAATCTTTTGTGATAAACACTATTAACATTTTACAGTGAAAAATGTTAAATATATAATGAATAAAACGGCAAAGCTAATCGAAATAGATTTGAATCCCGAGTTCCGGCGGGCGCTGGAGCTGATGGAAGAGACGGATAAAAATATTTTCATTACGGGACGCGCCGGTACCGGCAAATCCACACTGCTCAATTATTTTTATCATTACACAAATAAAAATGTTGTTTTGCTGGCGCCCACGGGCGTTGCCGCCGTGAATATCGGCGGACAAACCATCCATTCCTTTTTCCAGTTCAAACCGAATGTTACGTTGGCTGCCATTAAAAAAAAGAAGGGTGCCGACAAGGACAAAAAATCGCTTTATAAAAAATTGACGACAATCATCATCGATGAAGTTTCCATGATGCGGGCCGATCTGCTCGATTGTGTGGATAAGTTTCTGCGTTTAAACGGCCCGGAGTTCAAACGGCCTTTCGGCGGTGTCCAGATGATTTTCATCGGCGATCTTTATCAGTTGCCGCCGGTGGTAACAGCAGCGGAACGCGAAATTTTCCGGTCGCATTACAGAACCCCGTATTTTTTTAGCGCGAAAGTGATGGATGAACTGGACATGGAATTTGTCGAACTGGAAAAAGTTTACCGTCAGAAGGATGACGAATTTATCCGTCTGCTCAACGCCATTCGTAATAAATCCATTACGGATGGGGATATTGCGCTGTTCAATCAGCGCTGCGATCCGTCCTTTGAAATGTCCGCCGATGATTTTTATATTTCATTGACCAGCACCAATGATCTGGCGGACAGCATTAATGAACAGCGGCTGGCGCAACTGTCCGGTAAAGTCTGGAAGGCGCAGGGATTTGTTGAAGGAGAGTTCGGAGCAGAATCCATGCCCACCGCTGTCGAATTGAAGCTGAAAAAGGGTGCGCAGATTATGTTGCTCAATAACGATGCGTACGGTCAGTGGGTTAACGGAACCATCGGTAAAGTAAAAAAATTCGCCAAAAATGAAGATGGCGACGATGTCATTGTCGCCAGACTGGACAACGGTGAAACGGTGGAAATTTCTCCCTATACGTGGAAAATTTATAAATATTTTCTCAAGGATGAGGAACTGCATTCGGAAGGGGTCGGTTCTTTCCGCCAGTATCCGGTGCGCCTGGCTTTTGCAGTGACGATTCACAAGAGCCAGGGGAAAACATTTGAAAGAGTGGTTGTTGACGTGGGTCGCGGCACGTTTGCCCACGGGCAGATGTATGTGGCGCTATCCCGCTGCACAACGCTGGACGGTCTCGTGTTAAAAAATCCGTTAAAGAAAAGTCATGTTTTAATGGATTGGCAGGTGATGAAATTTCTGACGGGTTTGCAGTACGCCAAAGCGGAGTTGAACTGTACCCGCGAGCAAAAGATTGCGATGCTGGAGGAGGCGTTTCACGAAAAGCAGGTTGTCGAAATCGTTTATTTAAAAGCGAAAGATGAAAAATCGACGCGTAAAATTCGCCCGCTTCGTGTGGAGGAAATGGAATATAACGGTCATCCATATCTGGGGTTGTATGCTTATTGCCTTATGCGGAGGCAAAACCGGGTTTTTAACGTGGACCGCATTCTGAAAATTCGTTTGCCGTCAAATGATTGAATAATGCCGCCGCCATCAGGCGGCAGGGACGAAATTCATCCCGATCAATCGGGGCTTGTTTTACCATGGTGTTACGCGGCTGGTATAGTTCAACTTACTTTTCGAGCATCTCTTCATGCGCTCTCAAAGGATATAACTATCAGCGGGTGTCATTAAAAACACCTTGACAAAATGCTCCGGTTAAATAACATTACGCCTTCATGAGCGGGCGTAATTCAGCGGTAGAATGTCAGCTTCCCAAGCTGGACGTCGCCGGTTCGAGCCCGGTCGCCCGCTCCATTTAATTTCAATAACTTAGAAGATTTTTTGTCCATAGTAAAATCTTTTATAATAATCATTTCCAACCATATTTCCAACCCGCAAGCTTAAAATCGGCATTTTTCGTAGTTCAAAGGATATTCTTCCGGGTATAGGGGTGGGGGCTGAAGCAATCAATCAAGGGTTCTAAATTCCACGTCTTTAAGCGAACAAACAAAAAGCGATATTGCCTGACCAAAAACTAGTAAAAAACGGACACTATAAAGTTAAAGACTAGACTGCTTTTCGCATGTAAAAAGAGGGAAAATTATTGATCTTTAAGAATGAAAATTTAATAATTATTATAAATAGATAGGCAACTTGTCTTTTGCCTTAAATGCACCGTCTATGACAGAAAAAATGATTAGGGATAAATGAAAAAAAGCGGATAATGATTTAATATAAAATGACAAAAAAGAAAGCGTGTTTGTTGACTGATAGGCCGGGGGGACCAGCGGTTCATTAAGGAATCCCTTTTTTCGTATTATAGATAAGCGCGTTTCGCACAAGGGGTAAATAAACATAGGAAAACGACACGCACGAGCAATCAAACAGCCTAATTAGCGATATACAACGACCAGTATAATTGACAAATCAAAATGAAACCCATGCCCATTTTTTTTTACAGAGCAAATCTTGTTAAATATTTATAATGATAAGTTTATTAACGTAAATGAAGGTTTTAAAAATTGTGCAAAATTCAACAAATTTATTGCCTGTGAATTACCACTAAAAAGCGAACAGGAAAGACAAAAAAGAAATCTGTATATATGCGGCCATGCCCCTATGCCCCCCCTCGGCGTGCCTGTCTGTCATTGTCATGTTGAATAACAGACTTTGAAAAACAAAAAGGGATTTTTGTTGTTACTGGATAAACTTATTCAGCAACCTTATAACCTTTTTCTTCCATGCAGTTTCTGAATTTAGTTTCGACAATAAGGTTATGTATATCATCTCCGATGTACATATCTCCAGCAAACGGCCCAACATAAACATTATCTCTTTTTGTTCCTACTTGATCCTGACACTCTTTTACAGCAATCTTAAAGTCTGCCGGTGTCTTGCCTTGTGGGATAATATATTTTGCCGAACATCCTATTAAACATAATAATACTAAACAAAGTAGTCTTTTCATGCGCCCCCTGAAAGAGTGGGGATAAAAAAAGCGTTCTTTCATAGTCTTTAATTTGACAACCATTCCCCGCAAACCCTTTATTCATGCATGTTTCAAAAGCTTGCTCTAGGTAGTAGGTTATAAGTTATGAGTTATGAGTCATGAGTCATAAGCTATGAGTCATAAGTTTTACAAGTAAAAGGTTATAGGTTAAAGATTATAGGTAATAGGTAATAGTATTATTCAATATATTTTATTAAACAAGCAATTTTAGAATAGTGCAGACTTTCAGGTTCATAAAAACCTGCTTTATTTTTTGGTTTTACGGTTTCAACAAAAACTTCAAATATGCGGCCTTTAAAAATATCCGGTGACATTCTGTCTATCCTCGCTGGCTTGCTACCGTTGGCAATAACCCATGCCTTATAATAGTTTGATCCGTTCGATGGTTTTCTGTAAGCGTTCATAAGCATACGAATTTTAACGCCCTCATATTCATAGGGTTCTATTATTTGAAACCATAAATAAATTTTTGGTGTCCCGTTCCATTGCCCTTTTTGAATTTCTATGAAACGTGCCTTGTAAATTCCCTCTGGTATAAGCGGCCTCGGTTCACCGGCCTCAAAGTATCCCTCAAAATCGTCTTCTTGAATTTTTTTAAATTCATGCAACTGCTGATTGTTTAATTTCTCTGCCAAAGGCATTTCTTTCACCCCTAAGTAAATTTATTTTATCCTCAAAGTATCCCTTTAAAAGTATGTCAATTTTAAATTCTATCTCTGCCAGTTCACCCATAAGCCCGGCAAAGTAAGCCGCACCTTGCTCTGTCAATGCGCCGGGACTTTCTTTCACCTTGATTCTGACTTTATGTAATTTGCGGGATTGCTGGCATAATGATTCATAAAGATCATGTATGGTTTTCTCATAGTCTTTCTGAATCTGCTTTTCTATTTGGATTGCCGGGTTAACTTTGACGGGTGCGCCCCTGCTGATTCCTAGATAGATAAGAGCCTCTGGAAACGAAATTCCCTTCAGCTTCATAATGAATGAAATAACGTCCCCATGTTCACCGCACCCGAAACAATGAAAAGTCTGCTTATCTTTGTTCACCCGGAAAGACGGTTTGCTATCTGCATGAAACGGACAAATTCCCGTCCCCCGTTTCAACTCAATCCCTTCCTGTTCTATGATACGGACAATATCAGGCTTATTTTCCATGATTTTACCTCTACCCTTGCCGGACTATTCACCGGCATATTAGACTGCTAGAACCCCTGTTTTTCGTATGCGCTAGAGCGTTAGAATTGATTTTGAAAGCATGGCCGCCCTGGTCTGCACATATTCGCCTGTCTTATGTGTTTTAGTGCTTTTCTTTTCCCGGTTTTCTTTATAGGCCATGAACGGGTAAAGCGGGCATGAGGGAATTTTGCAGTCAATTTTTCCGTCTGAAAAGTAATTCATGCAATCGTAACATTTTGCAAAAATCGCTTGCTTGAAGGTTAGTTTCTGGCCGGATAAATGTTTCAAGATTTCCTTTTGCCCTCTGGCCGTCTTTCCGTGTTGCCGTATGATCTTTATTCTTTCGTTCATTAGGTCACCTCATCATTTCCGGCTTTTCTGGTTTTGTGATTCTGCCTTGACAATATCAATCACTTTGGAATTTTCTATTGCCTCTTTGATCTTCCAAGCAAAAAGCTTCTCTCTCAATTCTCTGATTTCGTTTTCGGTTTCTTCGATTAAATGCCGCTTAAATAGAATCTTACCTTCAATAATATCTTTTTCGTTTAGTCTTCCGTTCATGGTTACACCTCATCAAACGAAACGCGCCTTGCCGTGAGCCAATGAATGACTTCATCTGTTTTATACCTGACAGATCGCCCGGAAGTGCCCACTTTGTAATAAGGTAAATTGCGACGACAAAATCTGTCATTGCGAAGTGAAGATATTGCTCTGCCGGTGATTGCCGCCACTTCTTTTTCATTCAAATACGGTTTGTTCAAAAGTTCCTTAACTTCCATTTTCTCTTTTCTCCTTTTTGGGGTTATTTACAGTTAAGGGATGTAAAAAAATATCCCTGTAAGCTGTATGCTTGACAGGGATAATATAATAACTAAATGTATCTAAGCTACTGATTTAACAACGATTATACGCAATATCGTTGTTCTTGCGCATAATCTACGTTTTTTCGCTGTTTTCTTCTTTTTTTATTTCATGAAGATAATTTAAAACGGCTCTGTCAGTAATTTCAAATTCCTTTTGTGCTTTTAATCGTATTTCTTTTTCTTCCATGATTTTCATCCAATCTCTTATTTGATTCTTTCTATCTTCTTTCTTATTAGTTCTATTTAGTGCGATGTTTCTTTTTCCTATCTTAACTATTAACCAGGCTCTCCAAAACCCTATTAATTCATGCGCCATTCTTGTTATCAAAGACATATCAACTTCGTAAGTTGAAAGCCCATTATATTTTCCAATTTCACCAGAATTAAATAATTTGAGTAAAGCTATACAGCACTGGTAGCAATATTCTAAAGTTTGTTCTTCCCGCATTCTATGCTTACCTAGATTGCTAATATAAGTGAAAATCTCTTCGGGGGATTGTTTGTTTTCAGAAATATCTTTTTGTATCGCGGGAGAAAGATATTTTAGTTCTAGTATTTCAGGAGGCCGAACGTGCTCTCTAAATTCCATTAGTTCAGATATTTCAAAACTAGTCATTTTTGATAATTCTTCTCTTGTGTCTTCAGATGCCTTATAAGCGTTACGCCATAAATTTTTATATTTCCCAGATGAGGGGATTTTGCCCCATTTTCTGATTTCCAAAATACACTCATAAAGTCTTTCTGTTATTTCTATTAAGTCAAAAAGAGAATAGCGAAATAAAGCCCTACCGAAACTAAAAAGGTCATTATATGCGTTAATTTCTTTTCTGAAATTATTAAGTATTTCCTCTGTAAGTTCTATTTCCTGGGGATTGGCAAGCCAATTTACAATACGTGGACTACTAACACCTTCAAAACTCGGACAGCAAAAATTTATACGAACAAAATTTTCCTTGTTTAAATTTTCACCTTTTTTTTCTTCCATTTGCTTTTCCCTCTCACAAGCCCCCTTGTTTTATCCGGGGAAACGGGAAGGGGAAACTCCCGCTTATCGTCTGGCCTGACTATCCCCGGATTTATTCTGTTAAATGCCAATAATTAATTTGCTTCTGGTGCTGGCCCTGTCGATTCCGGTGCTGGTGCTGGTGCTGGTGCTACTGGTGCTTCTACTAATGGTGCTGGTTCACGATTTTGCCGTTTGTCAGTTACTTGAACATCATATATATTAACTTTACCTGTTGTAAAATTTATAGATTCAAATCCAGATTCCGTGCGAATATTTACAAAATATGTGCCTGTTCGTGTATCCATGACTCCGTCATCAATCTTGTAGAATCTTCCGTTTTGTGAATGAAAGAAATATATTATCAGAAAAGCAATGCCTATAACGATAATGCACGTTTTAAAAATAGTATCCTTCATAAAATCCCCCTTTTAAATATATTTTATGCCTGTTCTTCTTTTGGCAATTCAACCACGTTGGTTTTTGTTGCTTGATCTATAATGTCACCGGCTAATGCTGAAGCGTTCTTTAATGCCTCATCTCTTAGGTGTGCATACCTTTGAGTCATTACCGGGGATTTGTGAGTCAGTAGCTTTTGCAATGTATATAAATCAACTTTGCCACTAGAAGCAAGCATTGAAGCGTATGTATGCCTTAACCCGTGTAATGCTCTGAAGTCTGCCGGGAGTTCCGCCGCTTTTTTAATTGCATTGACACGTTTCCATATTTCCTTAAAAGGCTTGCCGTCCGGCCTTACAAAAACATATTCAGAATATTTCGGATTATTCTTGTCTTTATTGATTTGTGTTTTGGAATGATTTTCTAAAACGTGCCGCGCCTGTTCATTCAAGGGGATTTTCTGACTAACGCCGCCTTTAGGGTTTCTGATTGAAATAAAGCCACGCTGAAAGTCAACATCATTCCATTGCAGTTTGAACATTTCCCCCCGGCGCATACCAGTATATAAAGCAAGGCGCATAATGTTTGCGGCCTCAATATCGGTTGAATTGTCAATGGCCGTTAAAAGATTCTTTAGCTGTTCCGAGTTTAAGTCTTCCGTTTTCTGATTATCAACTTTTATCGGTTCAAGTTTGAAATTTAGATTTTGGCATAACTGCCGCCCCACGCCAAAATTGACTAATCGTTTAAGCAGACTGAAAACGTGCTTGACGGTTTGCGGCTTGTATTTTTTTAAAAGATTGATTCTCAATCTATCGGTTTCAAGTCTTATGATCTTGTGCGGTTCTTTGTCGCCCAAGTCCGGCTTTAGATGTTTCTCAAAATTTGCTTTGTCCGTTCCTAGTGATTTAGATTGCGGCTTATTCTTTTTATATTCTTCCCATAACCGGGATAAAGTCATCTTTCCGGCCTCTGCTATCTTTGCGGCCTTTGCTTGCTCTCTGATCTCTTTCCGGGATTGTTGCTTGCCGTCAATCCTTGCCGCTCTCTTTCTGCTAGCTTGTGCCGGTGTCATTTCATCAGCATATTGACGGCCAACCTTTTCTTCATAAACTTTGCCGTTTTTCTTGAAGACTATATAGAATATCTTTTCCTTGCCTTTTCCGCTTAGACGGTCACCCAGACGGTAATAAACGCCTTTATATCCTGTCTTATGTCTTTTCATGATTTCCCCCTTTTAAATAAGCTGGCTTTTCAATTTCCAACCCCATTTCCAACCTATGATTTGAATATAGCAATTATTCATAGTAAGTCAAGGGCAATGTTTTAAGCCTTGATAGCATTGATTTTGCGGAGTATATGTTATTTAGTGTATCTAAAAGGCAATTATGAAAAAAGACTAATATTTAGCTTCCCAAGCTGGACGTCGCCGGTTCGAGCCCGGTCGCCCGCTCCAATGAAACTCCAATTTCGAAAGCGTAGCGCACTGAAATGGGTAATTTGAATTGTCCCGCCAATCCACGACTTGTCGGGATTGGCAGGACAAAGGGAATAATAAGGCGGATAATTTATAAATATCATTGATAAAAACGACTTTAATCTGCCTTAATATTTTACTTGCTTTGTCCATAGGGATGTGCTAGCAAAAACACGAAATCATCGATAAAGTGGTATTGATGAGTGGGCCCGTGCCCACTTTTTTATTTTCTGAGCGATTATGGACTTTGATGTTAAAGAGAAAATCCGGCTTTTAGCCGAGCCGGTTGTTGCTTCTGAAGGCATGGAATTGATTCACGTGGAATGCATAAAGATGCATACGCGCTGGATTATCCGTCTTTTTCTGGATAAGGAAGGCGGCATTACACTGGAAGATTGTACCAATATAAGCAATCAGTTAGGTGATATTTTTGACATTCGCGAAGTCGTGAACGGTTCTTATACGCTGGAGGTTTCGTCGCCCGGATTCGACCGGCCGATATCGCGCGATCAGGATTTTTTGAAATACCGGAATTCGCGCGTGGATGTAAAAACGGGCATCAAGATCGACGGTGTAAAAAATTTTCACGGCGTTTTGTTGGATTATATCGAAGAAAACGGCCGGAAACTTATTTTGGTGGAAGTTTCGGGCAAAGTTTACCGGATTCCGCGGCAGGAAATTTTAAAAGCCAATCTTGCCGATGAGAAGAAATAGATTTTTACAGGAATTAATGCCGGCAGGCTGAGATTCTAATATATCAGCGAAGAAAAAAGGGAGGAACTTTTAAATGTTGCCAGAACTTAAACGTCTGATCGAGCAGATGGGTAAGGACAGAGGAATAAGCAAGGAAATTATCGTCGAAGCCCTCGAAGCGGCAATGCTTACTGCTGCCAGTAAAAAATTCGGACAGAATGTGGAAATAGAAGCCCATTATAATGATGAGACCGGAGAAGTGGAGGTGTTCCAGTTCAAAACGGTCGTGGACAAGGTTTTGCATCCGGAAACACAAATTTCCAAAGAGGAAGCAAGGGCAACGCTCGATGAAGGAGCGGAACCCGGCGACAGTCTAGGCATGAAAATAGAAACCAGTCAGTTCGGACGGATTGCCGTTCAACTGGCCAAGCAGATCATCATTCAGAGAGTGAAAGACGCCGAATGCGACAATATCTATGATGAATACAAGGATAGGAGAGGCGAACTGGTCAACGGCTTTGTCCAGAGATTTGAAGGCGGCAGCATTGTCGTCAATCTCGGGCGCGCAGAAGGCATTGTGCCTCCTTCGGAACAGATTCATCGAGAAGCTTACAAACGCGGCGAACGAATCCGCGCCTATATCGTTGAAGTAAAAAAGAGCCCCAAGGGATTGCAGATCATTCTTTCCCGCACCCATCCTTCATTTTTGAAGGCGCTTTTCGAGGTGGAGGTTCCGGAGATTTCCGAAGGGTTGATTGATATTATCAATGTGGCGCGGGAACCCGGAAAAAGAGGCAAGATCGCGGTTAAATCCAAAGACAAGGATATTGATCCCGTCGGTGCCTGCGTGGGGATGCGGGGGTCCCGCGTGCAAAGCGTAGTACAGGAGTTGCGCGGCGAGAAAATCGATATCATTCCCTATAGCGAAGATCCGGCCAAATATGTCAGCAGTGCTCTTTCTCCCGCTAAAGTCAACCGTATTTTTATTGATGATGAAAACCGGACCATGACTGTGATTGTTCCGGATGATCAGCTTTCTCTGGCTATTGGCAAGAACGGCCAGAATGTCCGGCTGGCGGTCAAACTGACCGGATGGAATATTGACATGAAGAGCGAAACAATGGAGCAGGCTCAGGAGGAAGGAAAAAGCGGACAGAATGATCTGACCAAGATTACCGGCATCGGTCCGGCCATGGCGGAAAAACTGTTCAGCAAAGGCATAAAGAGTATCGCCATGGTGGCGGCGACGGAACCGGAATTGTTGTCTCAGATTCCGGGGATAGGCGAAAAGACGGCCCAGCAGTGGATTGAAACGGCCGGTAAAATTTTAAACGAGGAGATCGCTGGTTCCAAGAGTGATTCATCATCTGAAAATTAAGAAATTTTTCATGGAGATTGTTGCGCATGCCTAAAAAGCGGGTTTATGAATTGGCCAAAGAGCTTGGAATGGAGAGCAAGGTTCTGATCGCTCGTTTGGAAAAAATCGGCATTTCGGTTAAATCGGCGTCGGCTTCTCTGGAAGAGGCTGATGCGGAGCGGGCCAAGAAAGAGCTGACCGCCGGAGAACTTCGTGAAGTCGTGGAACAGAGGATCAAGACCACGGTTATCAGACGCCGCACGGTCGTGACCGCTGTGGAGAAACCGCCTGAAGAAGTCCCCCTTGAGGAAGCCAAACCTCCGGAAAAAGAACCTGCCGAAGACAAGCTTAAAAAAGCGCCTCCGGGAAAAACTGAAAAAGTTAAAAAGGAAAAGCCTGGGGAAGAGCCTGCTGTTCCTGCAGAGACGGTTTCGGAAAAAGCGGTGAAGGAGGTCGTTCCTCCGGCAGCGGTTGGACCGGCTGCCGCCGAAACGAAGGCTTCTTTGGAACAGAAAGCCGCGCCCCTTGAAAAGTCGGCAGAGGAAAAAGCTGTCAAACCGGAAACAAAGGAAGCGCCGGTTGCTCCTGTCAAGCCGACGATCATTACCAAACATAAAATTATCAGGCCGGAAACAGGAAAGGCGGTTCCCCCCAAAGTGCCGGCTGCCAAACCGGCGGAAAAAATATCACAACCGTCTGCGGAAAAGCCGAAGAAAAAAGGCAAATATCAGGTCGAGGTCTTGATCGAAGAAGAGAAGAAGATCCCGACCAAGAAAATCCTGGAAAAGAAGATCGAAAAGCGGCTCAAACGGCATGAAGAGGATCAGGAAGTTGTTTTTACCAAATGGCGTGAGGGGAAAAAGGCCGCGCCGACCAAGATGAAGAAAACGGAGATTACCGTTCCCAAGGCCATTAAACGACGGATCAAAATCGGCGAAACGATTACCGTTGGCGAACTGGCCAAACGCATGGGCATCAAGGTCAGCGAGATTATCAATAAGCTGATGTCCATGGGCGTGATGGCGACCATCAATCAGGCCATCGATTACGATACCGCCAGCATTGTTGCGGGTGAATTCAGTTTCCAGCTGGAATCCGCGGACGTGGAATTTGACGAATCCGTTCTGAAGGCTCCCTCCACACCGGAGAATCTCAAACCGCGTGCTCCGGTGGTGACCATCATGGGACATGTCGATCACGGCAAAACCTCCCTGCTGGATGCCATCCGGCAGACCAATGTTTCCGACGGTGAAACGGGAGGCATCACGCAGGCGATCGGCGCCTATCATGTGCATGTCAACGGCCGGGATATTGTGTTCCTGGATACCCCCGGTCACGAGGCGTTTACAGCGATGCGGGCCCGCGGAGCGCAGGTTACCGATATCGTTGTTCTGATCGTGGCCGCCGATGACGGCGTCATGAATCAGACCGTCGAGGCCATCAATCATGCCAGGGTTGCCGGCGTTCCGATTATCGTGGCGATTAATAAAATCGACAAGCCGGGTGCGGATCCTGAAAAAATAAAACAAGCGTTGACCGAACATAATTTGCTTTCCGAACAGTGGGGCGGGGATACGATTTTCTGTGAAGTATCCGCCAAGAAAAAAATCAACATTGAAGAACTGCTGGAAATGATTCTCCTGCAGGCCGATGTCATGGAGCTGAAGGCCGATCCCGATCGCCCTGTTCGCGGCATTATCATAGAATCCAAACTGGATAAGGGACGCGGTCCGGTTGCGACCGTCCTGATCCAGGAAGGTACGCTCAGGGAAGGCGATTCGTTTGTTTCCAAGACAGAATTCGGCCGTGTTCGCGCGCTGATTAATGATCAGGGACGGCGAATCAAGGAAGCCGGACCGTCCATGCCGGTGGAAGTGATCGGATTTTCCAGTGTGCCGCAGACGGGAGCGGAATTTTTCTGCGTCGACGATGAGAAGAAAGCGCGTGCGATTGCCGATTACTGGACCAGAAAGGCCCGGGAAAAGGAACTTTCGTCTCTGTCCAAGATCACCCTGGAACAGCTTTATCAGAGGATAAAAGAAGGAGCGAAGGAATTCAACGTTATTGTCAAGGCCGATGTGCAGGGGTCGATAGAAGCGATTTCCGACGCATTGAATAAACTTTCAACGGACGATATCAAACTGAAGATTATTCACAGTTCCACCGGGGCCATCAGCGAAACGGACGTGATGCTTGCGTCGGCTTCCCAGGCTATTATTATCGGTTTTAATGTGCGACCCGATGCGCGGGTGGTGGATGTCGCCCAGCGGGAAGGTGTGGAAATCAAGCTCTACGATATTATTTACAATGTGATTGCGGATGTGCGGGCGGCCATGGAAGGTCTTCTGGAACCTGAATACCGGGAGGTTGTTCAGGGCAGAGCGGAAGTGCGCGAACTTTTCAAGGTGCCGAAGGTCGGTACCATTGCCGGGTGTTATGTCACGGATGGAAAAATCATGCGCAGCAATAATCTCAAGCTTGTCCGTGACAGCGTGGTCGTTTTTGACGGAAAGATTCTGTCATTGAAACGTTTTAAGGATGACGCCCGGGAAGTGCTGGCCGGTTTCGAATGCGGTATCGGCATCGAAGGATTTAATGATATTCATCCGGGAGATGTCATTGAGGCGTATGCGATAGAAACGTTGGAAAAGAAACTGGAACCGAATGCTGATAAGCGATAGTTTTTTTATATCCGAACGGTTCTAAAAAAATCGGGGCTCCCGAATGCTTCAGGTTTCCGGAGAATGCTTATGGTTGTCGGATACGGCATCATTAATCTCAGAATTCCGGAAAGCGGCTCTTTAAAAAGCAAGCGAAGCGTTTTGAACCGAATTTTAAAACGCGCACAAAATGAATTTAATGTTTCCATTGCGGAAACAGGCCATCTTGATAATTATAAGCTGGCCGAAATTTCTTTTGCGGTTGTCGGCAACGATTCCCGTTATATCAACGGGAAGGCGGATCATCTGCTGCGTTTTATCGATCATCTGCAGATTGCCGAGATTGTAAACTGCAAAATGGAAATTATGGTTGTTTCGAGTTTTCTGGAAACAGCCGACGGGGATATACAGAAGTACGATGAATTTTAAAAGAGCGGACCGGGTCGCCGAATTAATCCGGGCGGATATGTCCGAAATAATCATGAAGGACGTGAAAGACCCGCGTCTGCATTCGGTAACCATTACGGCGGTCAAGGTGTCGGATGATTTGCGCAATGCCAAGATTTATTTCGTGGAAATGGGCAAAGACGAATGCTCTGTTGAAATTAAAACGGGACTGGCTCAGGCAAGCGGATTCATACGCCGGGAGCTGGGCAAGAAATTGCAGTTGCGTTTTGTGCCGGAACTGATGTTTATTCATGATACGTCTTTCGGTTACGGGAACCGTATCGAAAAATTGTTGGCACAGATCCACAGTCAGGAAAATGAAAATGATTCATGATATTATCCAAGCGATTCACGAAGGACAGAACTTTCTGATTACCGCCCATGTGCGGCTGGACGGAGATGCGCTCGGTTCGGAACTTGCCGTTTATCTGATGCTGAAAGAACTGGGCAAGAAGGCCGTTGTCTATAACAAGGATCGCACGCCGGAACGTTATCAGTTTCTGCCGGCCACGCACAACATTTCTCATACGTTAACGAATATCGAGCAGTACGATACCTGCATCGTGCTGGATTGCAGCGATTTGTCGAGGGTCGGCGATGAAGCGGAAAATATCAGAAAAATCAAGACGCTCATTAACATCGATCACCATGTTTCCAATAACGGATTTTGTGCTTTAAAAATGCTGGATGCCAAAGCCAGTTCCACCGGCGAACTCGTTTTCCGCCTGATGCAGGACATGCGCTTCAAAATGTCCAGAGACATCTGCACCAATCTGTATGCGGCCATCATTACCGATACCGGCAGTTTCCGCTATTCGAGCACGACAAAGGAGACGTTCATGGCGGCGGGGGTGCTGGTGGGGGAAGGGGCGAGTCCCCAGCGCATTGCGGAAAATATTTATGAAAGCGATTCTCCGGCCCGGCTCAAACTGATGGCCCGGGCACTGTCGACGTTATCGCTTGATCTGGAAAGCAAGGTCGGGTCCATGGTCGTTACCCAGAAAGATTTGCTGGAAACGGGCGCCGCCTGGGAGCACACGGAAGGATTTGTTGATATACCCCGCACGGTGAAGGGTATCGAAGTATCGGTTCTCTATACCCAGAGAGGGGAAAAAAATTTCAAGCTGAGTTTGCGTTCCAAAGCCAAGGTCGACGTGGAAAAAGTGGCCAAACGGTTCGGCGGTGGCGGCCATATTCATGCCTCGTCCTGCTGGATGGACGGCGATATTGAAACCATCAAATCGCAAATTATTCAGGCGGTCAGGGAATTGTAGTGTTAATGATGAACGGCGTTATTGTGATCGATAAACCGGCGGGGAAAACCTCGCACGATGTTGTTCTGGATGTGAGAAGAGCTCTGGGGATAAAAAAAGCCGGCCATACAGGAACGCTGGATCCCCTGGCTACGGGCGTGCTGCCTGTTTGCGTGAATGAAGCCACCAAACTGGCCGGTTTTCTGGCGGGCGACAAAAAAGAATACCGGGCCACGATGTTGCTGGGTGTGACAACGGACACCCTGGATATTGAGGGAAACATTACGGGACAATCCGATAAGGTTGTGTCTGGGGAAGAAATTCGATCGGTCATGATGCGGATGATCGGAACCATAAACCAGGTCCCGCCGGCGTATTCCGCGGTTAAACATTGCGGCAAGCCCCTGTATAAATGGGCAAGAAAAGGGGTTTTCCCGGATTTGAAGCCGAGGGAAATCAAAATTTTCAGCCTGCTTGTGGAGAATATTTCTTTTCCGTCGGTGAAGTTCCGTGTGGCCTGTTCAAAAGGGACGTATATCCGGTCTCTTTGTGCGGATATCGGGGAAGCGCTGGGAACAGGGGCCTGTCTGAGCGGGCTGCGCCGTTTGCAAAGCGGGATTTTTTCAGAGGCGATGGCCGTTAATCTAAATGATTATAAGTTCCCGGAAGCAAAAGAGAAACTGGCTGAAAAAATATTGCCGATGGCTGAGCTTCTGCCGCTTCTGGCCACCATTGAACTGGAAGATCAATGCGCGGTAAAACTGCGCAACGGCTGGCAGCCTTCGGTGGAAATGCTCAAGGAGCACGATCTTCCCTTGCTTAAAGCAGGAGATATGATAAAATTCGTCAGTCGCGGCAATCTTCTGGCTGTTGCGGAAATGCTGGCCCCGGTCAGCGAGCTGGCTGCTTTTGACGGAAAAAGGCAGGCGGCCAGAATTCTCCGGGTGTTTAATCAGCCGTGAATGAAGAACATAAAAACCAACATAAAAGATTATAAATTGTAAAAAGGAGGAAAACGCGTGTTAAGTTCGGAAAAGAGGAAAGAAGTCATTGATAATTATCGGCTGCATGAAAAGGATACGGGGTCTCCCGAGGTCCAGATCGCTCTTTTGAGCGCCAGAATCGAGTATTTGACGGAGCATTTCAAGGCGCATAAGAAAGATCATCATTCGCGCCGAGGTCTGCTGAAGCTGGTCGGCCAGAGAAGAAGGCTTCTCAATTATATCAAAGAAAATGACATCGAGAGATACAGAACCGTTATTAAACGTTTGAATCTCAGAAAGTAAAAGAATTATTCAAGGGCGGAAGGCATAAGGCAAGCTGACCGTAAGCGAATCGATCGTTGAACGGTTGTTGCTTTATGCGTTTCGCCCTTGAATTTGAAAAGACCAGCACTCACAAACAATTATGGAGGAAAATGAATGAGTAATGTATTCAGTGCGGATTTCGCCGGGCGGAACATTTCCCTGAAAGCGAATTATGTGGCCGCGCAGGCCGATGGGGCCGTTTTGGTTTACTACGGCGACACAGTTGTATTGGTTACAGCGGTTTCTCTGAAAAGCACGCGGGAAGGCGTGGATTTTCTGCCGCTGACGGTTGATTATCAGGAAATGACTTTTGCCGCAGGAAAAATTCCCGGCGGCTTTTTTAAACGGGAAGGACGTCCCAACGAAAGGGAAATTCTGACATCGCGCGTTATTGATCGCGCGATTCGTCCATTATTCCCCAAGGGATATTTTTCTGAAACACAGTTGGTGGCCACGCTTTTATCCGTGGACAAAGAAAACGATCCCGATGTTGCGTCCCTGATCGGCGCTTCCGCCGCTCTGGGGATATCTGACATTCCTTTCAAGGGGCCGATCGCCGGCGTGCGTGTCGGCCGGATAAACGGCGAATTTGTCGCCAATATGTGCCCGGAGAAGATGAAGGAAAGCGAGATGAGCCTTTTTCTGGTGGGACGAAAAGTGACACCCGGAACGTCCGGCCGTCCCTATGACGTGGAACTGGTCATGATGGAAGGTGAAGCCAAAGAGGTTCCGGAAGATATCATCGTCGATGCTATTAAATTCGGGCTGGAATCGATCCGGCCGGTTATTGACCTGCAGGATCAGATTCAGGCATCTATCGGCAAGGTTAAAAGGCCGGTTGAGGAGCCGGTTCCGGATGAAGAGCTTGTTGCTCGCGTGCGTGAAGAAGCCCTGCCCGGCTTGAAAGAGGGGTATGCCATGCCGCGCAAGCTGGAACGTTACAGCAAACTGGGCGACGTTCGCGCCGAGGTTATAAAAAATATCGGCGGAGACGACGCCGTCCTGAGTAAAAAAGTTGCCGGCATTATCGAGAACCTGGAATCCCGCATCCTGCGCGATATGATCATTCAGGACAAGAAAAGAATTGATGGCCGCTCTTCCGTTGATATTCGTCCGATTTCTTCCGAGGCCGGTGTGCTGCCGCGCGCCCACGGTTCCGCACTGTTCAGCCGGGGGGAAACACAGGCGCTGGCGGCGCTGACGCTGGGGACATCCGCCGATGAGCAGCGGATGGATTACGTCGGGGGAGAAGAGATCCGGACATTTTTATTGCACTACAACTTTCCTCCCTTCAGCGTGGGGGAGGCCAAGATGCTGCGCAGTCCCGGACGGAGGGAAATAGGACACGGAGCGCTGGCGCGCAAAGCTCTGGTGCCGGTTCTGCCGTCTCCGGAGGAATTTCCCTACACCATCCGGATTGTTTCGGAAATTTTGTCGTCCAACGGTTCGTCATCTATGGCCACAGTCTGCGGCGGTATTTTATGCCTGATGGACGGTGGGGTGCCCGTGAAAGATATCGTGGCGGGCATTGCCATGGGGCTCCTCAAGGAAGGCAATGAGATCGTTATTCTGTCCGACATTCTGGGCGATGAAGATCATGCCGGTGATATGGACTTCAAGGTATGCGGTACGGAAAAGGGCGTAACCGCCATGCAGATGGACATCAAGATTGACGGCTTGACCGAGGATATTCTGCGCAAGGCGCTGGCTCAGGCCAGAGAGGGACGCATGCACATCATCGGTAAGATTCGTGAGACGCTGGCTGCGCCGAGAGGCGACATTTCTCAATATGCGCCCCGTATCACGACGGTGAAGGTCAAGGAAGATCAGGTGCGCACCGTTATTGGTTCCGGCGGCAAGAACATCCGTCAGATTATCAGTGAGACCGGTGTGACGATTGATGTGGAAGATGACGGAACCGTCACCATTGCCTCCGCCGATGCCGAGGCAGCCGCCCGTGCGGTGGCCATGGTGAAATGGCTGACGGAAGAAGCCGAGATTGGAAAAATTTACCGCGGCACCGTCAAGAAGATTGTCGATTTCGGCGCGTTTGTGGAAATTCTGCCCGGAACGGAAGGCCTGTTGCATATTTCACAGATCGCCAAGGAAAGAATCGCCAAGGTAACCGATGTTTTACAGGAAGGCGATGAAGTGATGGTCAAGGTGCTGGAAATCGACAAGTCCGGCAAGATCCGCCTCAGCCGCAAAGAAGCACTGGGCGCGGAAGTCAAGTAATACATTCCCGGTTAAGGGTTATGGAAAAACAAGCCGTTCCGCATGCAACGATACGTTGGTGCGGAACGGATCTCTTTATCAACCATTGTAAGCAGTTCTCCCAATAATTATTTCTGGTCGAAACATGAAAAAAGTCAAGGTTTGTATTCAGAGACTTCCGGGAAACGATGATATCCCCCTGCCGCAGTACATGACCGATCAAGCCGCCGGCATGGATATTTTTTCGGCGGTGGCTGAAGAAGAAATTATTTTGCCGGGCCAAAGAAAAAAAATCGCAACAGGCATCGCCGTCGCTCTGCCCGATGGCTATGAAGCGCAGATCAGGCCGCGCAGCGGACTGGCGCTGAAAAACGGCGTTACCCTGTTAAATACACCGGGGACGATTGACGCCGATTACCGGGGAGAAATCGGTCTGATTGTGATTAATCATGGGGAAGAGCCCTTTATCGTCACACGAGGCATGCGTCTGGCACAGATGGTGGTGCAGCGCGTCTGCCGGGTGGATTGGGAGGAAACCGAAACACTGGCAAAAACAGTCCGGGGCAGCGGCGGGTTCGGCCATACCTGAACGCTTCTTAGCTTTTGCAATTGGAAACAAAGAGTGGTATGAAAATGGACAATGACGATGTGACGATAACGATACGGTATGAAAAAATTCAAAGTTAAGAAAACAATAAAAGAAATTAACGAAAAGATCAAAGAAGGACGTGCTGTCGTGGTGACAGCAGAGGAAATGATCGACGTTGTCGAACGCCACGGCGATGTGGAGGCCGCCCGCAAGATAGATGTTGTGACCACCGGAACGTTCGGACCGATGTGCTCCTCGGGGGCGTTTCTCAATTTCGGACATACGTCTCCCAAGATCAGGGCTTCCCGGGTGTGGTTGAATGACGTCGCCGCTTACGGCGGTATTGCCGCCGTGGATTGTTATATCGGCGCGACGGAAGTGGCCGAAAACGATCCGCTCAACAGTGTTTATCCCGGTGAATTTAATTACGGCGGCGGTCACGTCATCGAGGACCTGGTTTCCGGAAATTTTGTCAAGCTTCGTGCCGAAGGGTACGGAACCGATTGCTATCCCGCCCGGAAATTCGAAAGAAACATTACGATAAAAGATTTGAGGGATGCGATTCTGTTCAATCCCCGCAATGCGTATCAGAATTATAATTGTGCCGTGAATCTGTCCGACAAAACGATCTACACTTACATGGGGATGCTGCGTCCGCAAATGGCCAATGCGGCATATTCCACGTCCGGACAATTAAGTCCATTATTTAATGATCCTTATTACAGAACCATCGGGATCGGTACGCGCATATTTTTGGGTGGCGCACAGGGATTTGTCGCCTGGCCGGGCACGCAGCATAATCCGAAGGTGCTGCGCGGATCCAACGGTGTTCCCCGGGAGGGAGCCGGGACGATTGCCGTGATCGGTAATCTTAAAGAAATGTCTGCGGATTGGCTCACGGGTGCCAGTATCTTGGGTTATGGGGTTTCTCTTTTTGTGGGCATTGGTATTCCCATTCCTGTGTTGGATGAAGAGATGGCCCGTTACACGGCCGTCAGAGACGAGGATATCTATACCCAGGTATACGATTACAGCATGGATTACCCCAAGGGCAGTCCAAAACCTCTGGCAGAGGTCAGTTACAAGGATCTGCGCAGCGGCACCATTGTTTTGGAAGGAAAAAAAGTGATTACGGCGCCCCTTTCCAGTTACTTCAAAGCCAGACAGATCGCCTATACGTTAAAGGAATGGATTGAGTGCGGCCGGTTTATTCTGGGCGAACCGCAACAAAATCTGCCGTCGTTGTAGAATCACGAGAGTGCCGGCGACGCGAAAACCTTTTCGCACGGGCATCTCAAATCGTTGGATCGAGCAGTGTACCGGCATTTTCCGGTAAAACTCAGGCACAAAATTTAATCAAAAAATTTTCGAGAAGCAGTTGCGGGTTGGAGGCGGATGTTTTCATTGAACGCTCGAGGCTGAGGAGTTCATCCAGCAGGTCGGTCAGGCGGGAGGTTGTAAAGCGGACGCAATTACGCAGTGCGTTAAAAACGGAAAAGGGATGCTGGTTTAAAATCAGGATATCGTTTTTTCTGCCGGTGGGATTCAACGCGCTGAAGACCGGATAAACAGTGTTCTGAAACCAGCCGTATTCCATGGATTGGTTGAATTTCGGCAGTTTCCCGGAATCGACCATGACTCTGGCCTGCAGCAGGAGCCGGATTTCCCTGGATAGCATGGTCATGATCATTAATTGATGGATGCCCTGATCCAGAAGATGATTTAAGGTGCTGATTGCGGCCAGTTGATTTTTCTCGCTCAGAGCATTGGTCAGAGCGAAAATTTCCTCCTCCCTTGTTCTGCCCACCGCTTCTTCCACATCCTCTTTATCGATGAGCGCCCGTTCTCCGACGAAGGAAATAAGCTTCTCAAGTTCCGACAGAGAGTTACGGAAATCGAAACCGGTTTTTTTGCCCAGGGCAATCCATGCCGCCGGAGCCATTTTTTTCCCGCAGCCATCCAATAGTTTTTGCGCTTCTTTCTGAAGGATTTCTTTGCGTGCGTACTCCTTCTTGACCGGGCTGAAATAGTTGACGACGCCGATATTTGCGACGATTTTATAGAGTGATTTCCTTTTATCCACGGCTTCTGCGGTGAAAATCAGGCAGTTGCCCGCGGGCAATCCGGCTTTCAGAACCTCTTCCAGTTTTTCCGTTTTACTGGTGGAAGCGTCCGTCAGTCCGGCCGTCTGGCATATATCCAGAATTCGGGGCAGCCACTTTTCCCGCTCGTCGCCGGCATCTCCCTTGACAAGGCCGCTCCACTGTTCATCCGTAATTTTCTGCCAGCCCGTACCATAAAGATCCTCCAGGGAAAATCCTGCAATATTGAGGAAGGTTAGAAAATATCTGGCCGCTTTGGTCGGGTTTTCGTTGATGGTGGTACGTATTTTGGCTGCGAGTTTGGCCAGATCATCACGCGATGTGAAAATTGTGGTGTCTTGCACGACGATGACCTTTGTGTCGCCCAGAAGAGAAGGGGTCAGGAGATGATCCATCAGGCTGTTTATCTCTGTGTTCTCGCCATCCAGATAAAACAGACTGAAATCCCGATCGGCCTCCGGAACAAGAACGGCAATCATTTTGTTGAGGGCTTCTTTGATGAGATATTCTTCTTCACCGTAAAGAAGATAACAGGGTGCAACAATGCCCTTTTTCAGATTGGTTAAGGTTTTTTCCATGACGCATCAGGGGCTCAAGGACGATTATACGATAACGTATTTTTTAATGAGTTTGACAACATCTTCCGGTTCATCAACGATCTGAATTAATTCCATATCAACGGGAAGAATTTTGTCTTCCGCCAGCATCGCATTGTTCAGCCAGTCGATCAGGCCTTCCCAGTATTCGCTTCCCATGAGAATCAGAGGGAAAGACTTGATTTTTTTTGTCTGGATGAGCGTCAGGGCCTCGAAAAGCTCATCCATGGTGCCGAAGCCGCCCGGCATAATGACGTAGGCAACCGCGTATTTGACGAACATGACTTTGCGGACAAAGAAATATTTGTAATCAATGTGGATGTTCGCGTAATCGTTTGGTTTTTGTTCAAAGGGCAGCTTAATGTTCAATCCCACGGATTTCCCCCCGGCTTCTGCGGCGCCTTTGTTTGCCGCTTCCATGATTCCCGGTCCGCCGCCGGTGATGACGTTGAATCTTTCCCCAACCAGGAGTTTTGCCAGCTTTTCGGTTTTCTGGTAGTAGATGTCGTCGGGTTTGACTCTGGCAGAACCGAAAATGGTGACCGCATTGTCGACATTGGAGAGCGTTTCAATCCCCTCGACGAATTCCGCCATGATACGGAAAACCCGCCATGCTTCGTTGACGGACAGAGCGTCAATGACATATTGCTTTTCATCCATAGATCGACACCTTCCCTTCGAGCGGTAATGGTATGGAATAGGAATAAAAAAATGAGTTTAATAACGACGGCGTCTCTGAACCTTGGCCAGGCGGCGCTGAGCTTCTATGGTTTTTCTTTTTTGTTTTACAGACGGCTTTTCATACGCCCGGCGAACTTTCAGTTCCTTGAACAAGCCGCTTTTCGAAAGTTTGTTCTTCAAGATTTTCAGTGCTTTTTCCACGTCATTGTCGATTACTTTTACTTCCAAATTTATTCCTCCCTGTTAATAGTTGTTAGTGATCGTGTGACTTCTGTCAACGCTTATTCATCTTGTCCGATACGTCCCGGGTTGGCGGATTGTGTCCGGTTGCCTGCGCCGATCGGATAATTTGACTTACAAATTTCATTGCGCTTCGCTGTGCTTGTTCTTGGCGAGTGTCACATCCCGTTTCGTTCCGCCCCTCCGGAGGCATTCGATCAGCAAGTGTCGGTGCACTTCGTTTCTGAAAATTGGTCTCAAATTCCACGTCGCGACGATCCTGGGATAATTCGACTAACACCACAAACGGCACTGCGTTTATTTTCACTGAGTTTCATAACAAAAAAAGGGCAGTACGGCAAAGCGAAAAAGCTGCCGTAATCCACCCTGCAATGTCCCACTAATTTTAAATCACGCTCCTTATTCTGGAGTAATGTTTTTTAAGGCGTCGAGAAAGGCTTGATTTTCCTTTTTACTGCCAACCGTTACTCTGATGCCGTCAGGCATCCGCGGCGCAAGATTCAGCGTCTTGACGATTATGCCTTGCGAAACGAGGTCTTTATATATGCGATTGGCATCAAAAGCGCAACTAAAAAAAATAAAATTTGCCCGGGAAGGGTATGGGACAATCCATTTGATTTTTTTTATTTCCCGGTAGAGTTCCTGGCGTCTCTGAATTATCTCTTTGATTTGTTTGATGAATTCTCCTTCATGATCGAGAAAAAATCCCGCGGCTTTCTGAGACAGAGCATTGACATTATAGGGTAATCTTACCTTGTCCAACTGATCGATAAGGTCGGGATTCCCGATTAAAAAGCCCAGACGTATGGAAGCCATGCCCAATTTGGAAAGCGTCTTTAGAAAAACAACATTTTTATATTTTTTCAACAGCGGAAGCAGGCTTTGTCCGGCAAAAGCGCTATAGGCTTCGTCAATGACGACAACGCCGGGGGCTTTTCTGATAACGGCTTCTATTCTTTCGCGGCTGAAAAGGTTTCCGGTGGGGCTGTTGGGTGAACTCAGGAAAATCAACGCGGGAAAATTATTTTTTATTCTGGCGGCGATGGCATCCACATCCAGATCGAACTTTTGATCCAGAGGAACGTCCACCACTTTATTACCGGTATTGACCGCGATGATTTTGTACATGGAAAATGTTGGAGAAGGAACCAGCACGCCTTTGATTTTGCCCCTGAAGGCCATGCAGAGAATCTGGATCAGTTCGTCGGAGCCGTTGCCCGGCATGATCATATTTTTTTTTACGCCGTAATAGTCGGCAAACCTTTCGCGTAAATCCGGAGCGCCGGCGGCAGGGTAACGGTTGAAATCAATCGAACGCAGCGTGTCTGCCAGTCTCCTTTTTAACGGTTCCTGGAGGGTAAAAGGATTTTCATTAGCATCCAGTTTGATCGCATCGGTGATTTCCGGCGCCGAATAACCGTTTTGTGTCAATATTGCTTTTGCTATAAGATTCCGAATGATCATGTTGAATCAAACCGCCTTAAAGTATTTTTCCCGCTCGATATTCCACAAGCCATCTGTATATTTTTTCATCAATTCGTTTTTGAGTTTTTCCTCCGCGGGCGTCAGAGATCCTTTTCCCAGATGTATTCCCAGTTCGTCGCAGAAACTTTTTTTTAATGTTTCGCATATTTCTTCCGCTGTAAGCGGTTGACACAGATATTCGTTTATCGACGTCACGGATTGTTTTAATTTTTCGATTTGCTCCGGAGAACGGGAGGAAAGCAGGAGATTCGCCGTTCCCTCCGGATCAAACCTGTAAAAAAGAAGCCCGTGCTGTAAAAATCCTCCCCGTCTTCTGACCTGCGCGCTGCCGCAGATCTTGCGGCCGTTCACCAGAATTTCATTCTCTGCCGATGTTGAAAAACAGCAGGCAACTTTTTCTCCCTGGTTCCTTTCATCGCCGGTTTCAGCCAAGCGGGCATCAATGCCCAGATTGCCAAGCCCGCGGACGAGACATTTGCTGATGACCCTGTATGTTCCTGATATGTTGTCGGGAAAAATTCTTTCTCCGCTTCCCGCCGTTACGGAGTATGTGATTTCATTGCAGTGAAAAACGGCCCGCCCGCCTGTTATTCTCCGAACAACATCAATCCCATCGTGGCGGCATTGCCCGAGGTTTAAATCCTTTTTCGCATCCTGAAAATAACCGATGGAAACAGCTTCCGGCTCTGATCCGTAAAATCTTATCGTGGATTCTGTTTTACTGGTTATGACTCCGCGAAAAATTGCTTCATCGATGGCCATGTTCTCAAAAATGTTATTCGTTTGGTAATTGAGAAATCTCCAGCCCATAAAGAAGAATTATTCGCTTTCTTCCTGCGCTATAAAATCATGGTAATTGGACGCTGCCAGAAGGTCTTCCAGTTGTTCGAGATTGTCCATTTCAATCACGACCAGCCATCCTGTGTCATAAGGATCTCTGTTAATGATACTGACATCTTCAAGAATATCTTCATTGACAACGACGACAGTGCCGCTGACAGGTGAAATTAAATCCACCACTTCTTTCACGGACTCAATTGAGCCGAATGTTTCATCGCGCTCCACATAGGTATCTGTTTCGATAAACTCGACGGAAAGAATATCCCCCAATCTTTCCTGTGCGTAATCGGTGATGCCTATGGTGGCCATATTTCCGTCAACCTTCACCCAGATGTGTTCGCAACTGTAAATTATATCTTCCGGAAAATCCTTCATGATAGAACAACCTCTTTCTTTATTCTATAATGGTAAGCCTTTTATCCATTTTTGTCAGCTTTTCGCAACTGTTTTCTTTCAGTAACACGGTATCTTCAATTCTGACTCCCCAGCGTCCCGGAAGATATAATCCGGGTTCCACGGTAAATACCATTCGCGGTTTTAAAATATCGTCTGAAAGGGAAGACAGGCGCGGTGCCTCGTGAACTTCCAGACCGACACCATGGCCCGTGCCATGCGTAAAATACCGGACATAATTTTTCCCGAAGACACTGCGGACGTGTTGATCGATTGCCGCCCCGGGAATGTCTGCCCTGAGTAATTCCAAAGCGCGATCATGAGCGTCTTTCACCACCTGATAAGCATTTTTTTGTCTGTCTGTCAATTTCCCAAAAGCAAGGGTGCAGGTTTCATCCGAACAATAGCCCTGATATCTCACGCCGAAATCAATGACGACAAAATCCCCCTTCCTGATTTTTCTTTTGCCCGGTTTTGCGTGGGGCAGGGAAGAATTTTCACCGGAGGCAACAATGGTTTCAAAGGCGATGCCGTCGGCGCCGTTTTCCCGGGCGGCGATTTCCAGTTGCCAGGCCGTTGCCTTTTCCGTCCAGCCGGGCGTGATCCTGTTGACGACCGATTGGATGGCGGCTGAAGAAATCTCCGCCGCTTTTTTCATGATCATTATTTCATCATCGTCTTTGATCGCCCGGAGTGTTTTTAATTCATCGGTCCAGGGTATGAATTTTGTTTCAGGAGCCTGAGCGGTTAATTTATTATGGAGGCTCCAGGTGACAAAATCAGCTTCAAAACCGATGTGTTTTAATTTCAGTTGCCTGGTCATAAGCGCAACTGCTTCGATTCTATCAGCGCATTCTATGATTTTGATTCCTTCCGTTTCCATTCCCGCCTGAGTGGTGTAACGGCCATCGACAAACAAAATGGGCTTTTTAGGGCCGACGAAGAGAAGCCCTTCCGAGCCGGTGAAACCGCACAGATAGCGGACAGTGCTCATATTGCAAATGATCAGACCGTCGATTTTACAAACGGACATTTTTTCCAGAATTCCGGAAAGTCTTTGCGGCATTTTTTTATTATTAAGCGGCATTCATTTTCAATCTTTCAATATTTTTCAGCCAGGAAGATAAAATCTTGATCAGCTCGTCGTTTTTCTTTGTGTTGCCGTTTACGGTTCCCGATGCAGCCGGGGCGGATATGAGGTTGTTGAGCATGGACAGGGCCTGCCGGTTATCGGGGTCTTTTTTGAGAATTTCGTCTAAAATGGTTTTTGCGTTCTGAAGATGTCCCTGATCAATGTATAACTGAGCCAGGGTAACTGTAAAAAAATCCTGTGCAGGAATATTTCTTTTACCCTTTTCCGGGACGGTGGGATGGTCTTCCTGATCCAACAAGGTCATTTTTTCAATGATTTCAGACGCTTTTTCCGTTTCCGGCCGCAAAGAGATGAACCTTTCGTAGCAGGCGGCAGCTTCCTGATGAAAACCTTTTTCACGGCAGGCGTCGCCGGAACGCTCACAAACAAGATTTAACGCGGAAATACATTCTTCCGTTTGAAGAAGTATGTTACGCATGTCTTCCAGTCTTCCCATGTTAATAAGCGCTTCGCAGCAGATGCCCAGGGCATCGGCATCTGCGGGACAGTCCAGCAAGTGATTTTCGGCGATAAGGAGCGCTTCCCCGAAATTTCCTTCCCGCAAAAATGCTTCTGCTTTGCGTAAAAGGAGATTTTGTTTTTTGTCAAATCTGCTATTTTCCATGTTTAATCAAATAATTAAATCAATGTGCAATTTGGCGTTACGTAACACAGCACATGGGGAGTGTCAAGAATGGAAAAGACAGGATGTTTTACACAGATTACTGTAATGATTGCAGGTAATTTCTGGCTTTCAATCCGAAAGAAGAATCGGGGGACAACTTGACGACATTTTCGAATGCCCGGCGTGCGTTTTTGCTGTCTTTGTTTCTCAGGTAGCTCTGGCCTAAAATAAAGTAGGCATCCACAAGCGATGGATCCAGCTCGGTCGATTTTTTTAAATGCCTGATGGCTTCCATGTCATTGTTTTGTTCATAATGGATAAGGCCGATATTTTTTTCTACCTGCGGACGCAATCCCGTCATGGGATCTGTTCGGAGCACATCCTGATATTTATCCAGAGCGGTTTTGTAATCTTTTTTTGAATAATAGGCCCAGGCCATATTATACAGAGCCATGGACGGCGTATCATACAAATGATTGCCGAGGGCTTTTTCGAATTCTCTGATGGCTTTGTCATAGAGCTGTATTTCCGAATATAGCGTGCCCAGGTAGTTGTGAGCTTCGGAATAATGCTTGTCCAAAGAGACCGCCTTTTCAAATTCCTCGATGGCCTGTTCTCTCATGCCTTTGCCGTGATAGGCAATTCCCAGATAATAATGCACCTTGGGATTTCTGGAATAGTATTTTTCAGCTTCCAGGAGTTCTTTCAGAGCGCTGTTGAATTGTCCGATCTGCAGGAAAGAAATGCCTTTGTTCAAGAAGATCTCGGACTGTTCTCTGTGCCAGGGTGTATATGTACAGGAAAAACACAGCAGGATTGCTGAGAACACAAATATTAATACAGCTTTGTTCGCGGTTAGTTTCATTTTAATATAAACCAGTCTGTTACAAATCCGATACTGGATTGCAGATCAGAGTCAAATAAAAGCCGATAATCTGATGGCCGGCAGTTGGGATTTTTCAGGTTCCTTCTGCTGTAAAGTCGTTATTCAATATTTTTGGAGTCACAAAAATCAGCAATTGCCGTTTATCTCTTTTTGTGCTGTCCGTTTTAAATAACCAGCCGAGAACGGGAATTTTTTGCAGCCACGGCCAGCCACTTACGGCTTTGCTTTCCGTTGATCTCAAAATGCCGCCGACGACGACGGTGTCTCCATCGTTAATAACCACCTTGGACTCCACCTCGCTTTTGACAATTGGAGGATTGCCCTGGGGATTCAGGGCTGCTTTCGACCAGTCCGGAGTATCATTGCTGGCCTTGATATCCATGGAGATTTTCCCTTCGTCGGTTAACTTCGGCGTCACTTCCAGTTTTAATAATGCTTCCTTAAAGGAAACAGTTGCCGGCGATGTTCCCGATGCCGGAGTGATATAAGGCACTTCATCGCCCTGTTTAATAATGGCTTTGATACCTTCCATGGTCACCACCTTGGGCGCCGAAATGATTTTTCCGGTGGAATTCGTTTCCAGTGCGGCAAGTTGCGTTTCAAGAAAACCACTGGCGCCCCCAAAGATCAGACCGATTGCCGGCGAAGCCAGGGATGTGGGCAAATTGACTGCGGCCATCGCTAACGGATTCCCATCGGCATCCCTGATGCCGATTTGAGAAGGATATGTAAGCGCCTGCTGGTTTCCGGTGGCAACATTGCTGCCTCCGGATGCGCCCAATCCATACTGACTGCTGCCGATGTGTTGTCTCTGTACCGTACCAAATCCCCATTGGACACCGAGGTTCCTGACGAATTCTTCGGTTGCCTCGACAATTTTTGCTTCAATCAAGACCTGCTTCAATAATCCTTTTTCGGCCATCATTTTCTGTTCTCTGGCCCGGACCTCTTCTCTGGCGGTTTCTTCTCGCTTGCTGCGTTCCATGCTGGTTACGATAATAACGTTGTCTTCCTGTTTTTTTGTCAGACCGTTAACTTCAAGGATGGTTTCCAGGGCTTTTGTCCAGGGAACATTTTTCATGGAAAGCGTAATGTTGCCTTTGACTTCTTCGCTGGTCACGATGCTTACATTGCCGTATTCAGCCATCAGGCGTAAAACGCTTTTGATGTCCGCATCCTGAAAATCAAGAGAGACGATTCTATCCATATATTTTTTCGCCGGAGATCTTTTTACCGACACGTCCAGGTCTTCTTTTTTAAAATCGTCGGTTTTTTCCGGTTCTGCGCTGACTTTGGCCAGGGGCTTTTTAGAAGCAGAGGCTTTTGATATCGTTCTGGCCTTTCTTTCCTCAATGCCGGAAACATTAAAATCAATTAAAACATTTTCCCCTTCCTGTCTTATTGAATAGGGAACGGCCTCATGCGGATAAATCGTCAGATAAACCCAGTTTTTCCCCTGGAGCTGCTGCCGCGAAGGAACGATACTGATAATATTGTTGAGTTCCCCTTCTCCCAGCGGGCGGCAGAGACTTTCCGGGATATCGGTATCTTCAAGTCTGATCAGGTAGCTTCCGTTGTCTTTGCTCTTAACATCAATGAGCGGTTGCTTGGAAACAACCAGATGAATCCTTTCTTTTCCGGGCAACTTGGCCAGCATGATACTTTTCAACATGGTGATGCCGGCAGTGTTTTCTTCGGAAGCATTGAAAGCTGCAAAAGAATTTCCCATGATACATGTGAAGATCCATGTGATAATTACAAAAGCCGCGAATATTTTAGGGAAATATTTTTTCATGACTTTACCTCATTTTAATTTTTGTGCAGTTTTAAAATTACTTTGTTTCCTTTATTATTTTCATATTCTTCTACAATGACCCTGTCAGGCAGAATGTCAACGACTTTGCCGTTATGCAATCCGATTCTTGTTCCGACCAGCAGAGGATAAAACTTTTTAGAAGCGTCTTCAGCGATCGCTACCCGATGATCCTCATTGCCGACAATGCCGACGACTTTATAACTTCTGGCTTCCGCTCTTTGCAAAGGGAAAATGGACGGTTTGATTTTTTTCTCTTCCGGCTTCGTTTTTTTGACGGTTTCAATGACAATAAAAGGTCGGAACGGATCCGGCTTACCCGCGGGATTGTAACTGTATGTGTCCGCCTGATTCGGCACGGTTGGTGCCGGCATAGGGGTTTGGACAGTTGGCGTTGCAGTCGCATTTGCCGCGGAAGAAACCGTTGTTTGTTGAGCCGGGGAAACGGCCGGAGCCTGTTTTGCCGGAGCCGGAACAGGCGTTTTTGCGGCTGCGGGCGAAAGAGCCGTCCGGGCCGGACCTGGAACAACCGTTCCGGCCGGTGCCGGTTGGACCTTGCCTTTAACGGGGGCTACAGACTTTGGAGCAGGCGAGGCCGTATTTTGGGCCTCTGCCGCAAAAGCAAAAAAAGCAGTGGTCAACAGGATCAGGCTACAATTAATGAAAATCAAAAATATTTTTTTCATTGTGTTTTTTCACTTGTCTTTTCTTTTTTATCAATAAACATGTATGTTTTTATCGTACAGGATCCGGTAACAAGATGGCCTTTGTCTTTGATTTCTTTTCGGTCTCCGATTGTAATGTCGGATACATTAACGATTCTGGGCAGTTTGGAAACTTTGTCGAAAAAATAAAGGATATTCTGGTAGCTTCCTAAAACCGATATTCCGACAGGTATTTCCTCGTAGAAAGGTTCCGTAGACGGAGCCGCGCCATCTTTCTTTTCAGAAGAATCCGCCGGTTTTTGATCGCGTTGATCAGAAGGTTTCAGCAAGGCTGCGGTTTTCGAAGCCGCAGGTCCCTGGGATTCCAGGGATTTGGGCACGGATGCTTTCGGTTCAAATAATACAAATTCCACTCCGGCGTCCCTGCCCGCTGACGCGACGGAGTGGAAAAGTGAAGGTATCTCCCGCTGGTCGGGAAGTTTTTGTAACGCTATCTTATAACTTGCCTGCAACGCTTCAACATCGGCCTTGTATTTGTTAAGCTGCATAGCGATCTTTTTTTGCTCATTGATTTTATTCTGCATCTCCGTAAGTTGCGTATTTAAAGTGGTTCTTTTTTCCATGGCGGAAGACAGAAAATAAAACCAGTAAAAATAACCGATTAATAAAAATCCGACAATCACAATCAATACTTTTGTCTTAGGGGGAATTTTCTTGATGGTATTGATGTCGATGGCCATATTTCAAAATCCTTTTTTCAGAATACAGGCGAAATTAAACTGTTGGACAGCATTGCCGGAGATTTCCGTCTTTTTGGAAGAGACCAGATCAACGGATTGTACCGGTTCGAACTGCTCAATGCTTTTCATGAAATTTGCGACAGCAATGTTATCCCGGCCCATCCCCTCAATATTGAGAGAATTTCCTTTCTGAGTCAGCCGGACAAGCCAGATGTCTTTCGGCGGAACAAGCATCGCTAAATTGTCCAGTGTTTTAAGAGGCGTCAGGCGGTTTTCTTCCAGAGTTGCAATGACGCCTATTTTCTGCTCCAGTTCTTTTTTATCTTTTTTGAACTTTTCCAGATCGCCAATTTTCTTATTCAAATCGGTTATTAAAGCTTCGGAATCTTTGATCTGCGTTTCCAGGTTACTGATCGAAGATTTTATCCAGATTGTTACCCAGGCGAGCAAAAGAATAAACAACACGACGGATCCGGCGACAATAAATATTTGTCTCAGGAACGTATCTTTCTTGGCCTTCTCACGATAGGGTAAAAGATTAATCTTAATCATTTGTCGCCTATTTTCCTCAAGCCCAGGCCGATAGCGGTTGCTGCAATCGGCTTGATGCTGTCTAAATTTTTGACATCAATTTTTCGTTTGTTGTAATTAATCTTTAAAAAAGGATCCATGATTTCGGTTTTAACATTGAGCAATTCCGATAAATGTTTGGTGATGTTGGGAATTCTGGACGAGCCCCCGGCGAGCAACACCTGCTTGATATCCTCGCCGCCAAACGTTGAACGGAAATAGTCAATGGACCTTTCAATTTCCATGCAAATCGGCTGGGCAAATTCCAGGATGTTATTTTTCAGATCCAGGTTGTCGTTTTCGCTTCCCTCGGGAAATCCTTCGATTTTAAGCTTTTCCGCTTCTTCAAAGGGGATCTGATATTTTTCCTGGATACTTTCAGTGATGGAATTGCCTGCCAGCGCGAAATCTCTTGTGAACACCGACATTCCCCCTTTAACCACATTAATGCCGGTGGTGCTTGCTCCTATATTGATCAGAACAACGATTTCCTCGTTGTCAAATTCATAATTGACTTCATATAATGTTTCCAGGACAAACGGAGCCACGTCAACGATTTCAACATTCTGGCCGGCTGCTGTTACTGCTTCCAGATAACTGCTTACAATTTCTTTTTTCGCTGCAACAATGACAATATCCATCTGATTCGGATTGTAATTGTTTTCGCCGAGAATTTGAAAATCATAATTGACATCGTCCATGTTATCAAAAGGCAGATATTTCCCGGCTTCATCGTGGATCAGTTCACGCAATTCCGTTTCGTTCATCTGCTCCAGCGTCACTTTCTTGATGATGACGGAATTTCCCGCCAGAGACGTGACAACGCCTTTACGGCCGCAATGGGCAATCTTGAAAAGCTCCTTGATTTTTGAGGATAGCACGGGTGCATCGGCGAGAATGCCGTCAATAATGATGCCTTTGGGCAGGGGAACTTCATGGAAACGGTTCAGATAGTATCCTTTGGCGTTGCTGATGATTTCCGCAAGTTTTACGGAGCTTGAACCAATATCCAAACCGACGAGACTCTTTTTTCCGGAAAATATTTCTTTCAAATCCACCATCAAAGCACCATAAATTGGTTATCGGGAAGTCATCTTTACTTTGCCCACCGGTAAACAATATCTCCTTTTTTAACCATTCCCAATTCGTTACGGGCTATCATTTCTATGTAATTAATGTCGTTGCGCAATAAAATAATTTTCTTTTTTAATGCGTTGTTTTCTGCTGTTATGGCGCTGTTTTGCGATTTTAATTCCGCCAGCCTTTTGCTCATCAAGTAATTGTCAACGAGACCCCTGTTGCCGAATGTGATCAAAAGCGACATTAACAGCAAAAATATAATTAGCAATCTGCCGACAATCTTCATCGAAATTCAAAACTACTCCGGTACGGAAATGATTGAATATATTATTCGCCTTCATCAAGGGAATACTTCTTCATGTGGCCTTTGCAGTGCTTTAGCGACCTTGAGTTCAGAATTTTTTCTGGTGGACAATCCTTTTTCCATTTTGGAAATTGTTTGAGGTGTTAATCCGGCCCGGCGAGCCAGTTCGGATATGCTTAAAGGAATTGTCTCACGAAATTTTTTTACGTGATTTTTCTTCATATTATCTGCCATAGATTAAAGCGACACCTCACTTGCTTCTCATAAGGAACTAATTTTAAATAAATGTCAAGAATTTTTTTTAATATTCATTAATATTGCTTAATATTCATTAATATTGCTTAATATCGATTAATTTTGAAAAAGAACAATGGCGAGACTGAACACGCTAATTCAATGAATAAAAAATTGTTAATTCTATTGCGGAAAAGAAATGATTTATAAAAAAAGCGCAACGGTCTGGGACCGGATGTTTTTGAGCATGTTAACGGCAAACCCCTTGCTTTTCGGCTATTTTATGTAATTTGCAATTTCCCAGTTCGCAGGCCTTTTTTGCGTCGAGACAACCGTATTGATGGTTTCCCAGTGACAGATAATCAGCCCCCCGGTTGTTGTAGGCCCTGGCGTTGTCGGGTTTCAGCGCTATGGCTTTGCTGTATTCCGTAATGGCCTGCTGATGTTGACCAAGTTGATCATAAGCAAAACCAAGGCCGATGTAATTGTCGGCCTCTCCGGGATTGATGCGGATGGATTCGTTGAAATCCGCAATAGCCAGCTGATATTGACCGGTCGTGTTGTATAAGGTCCCCCTGTTATGAAAAGCCTCGGCGTAATCAGGTTTGAGGCGGACAGTCTGACTGTAATCTTTGATGGCCTGCTGATGCCGGCCAAGGTTGTCGTATGCAATTCCCCTGTTATAGTATGCCTCGGCATCATTCGGCTGAAGTCTGATGGCGTTATTCAAATACTCGATGGCTTTTTGCGGATCACTGAATTTTTCACCATCCGATAAAGCTTGAGCCTTGTTGAACCAGTCCGACGTCGTTTCGCTCATTGCCGGGGATCCGAGCAAAGTAAAGATACATAGAAGTGTAATCATCATCTTATACATAAAAAGGTCTTCTTCCGATTTGCATTTCAACGCGGATCATTTATTCCACCCAGGCCGTGAGATTTTCCGCCGGTTCGCGCTCCGAGCGGACGTGATTGGCAGGGAATGTTTCGTCCGGATAGCCGACAGCAATGGCAATCATCAGGCGCTTGTTTGAAGAGATGCCGGTGCAGTGGCGGACCACTTCAGGATACATGACCCCCTGATCTTCAATACAGGTGCCGACTCCGAAGTGCAGCGCCGTCAGACAGATGTTTTGCATGACCGCGCCGAGGTCCATCAGGGAAGCATGATCGCCTAATATTTTGTCGCTGACAATGATGATGGCCGCCGGAGCATCAAAAAAACGAAATCCCCGTTCCATCCACCAGGCGCGTTTTTCCTTGTCTTCACGGGCAATGTCCATGGCTTTGAAGAGTTGCTTGGCCAGCGTGATCTGGCGGTCCTTATAAACGCTTTTATCAGGCCAGCCCACCACCTGATGATCCGGTGTAATCGGCGCACCGGACGTCAGCTTGTCAACGATGGCGGCACGCAGTTTGTTGAGGGGCTCGCCGCTGACGACAATGAATTCCCAGGGCTGCGTATTCATCGCCGACGGCGCACGGCAGGCGATATTGAGAATTTCCATGATGGTTTCTTTGGGCACCGGCTGATCCGTAAACGCCCGGATGCTTCTGCGATGCTGAATGGCTTCTATCAAATCCATTGTAAACTTTTCCTTTTCCTGTGTTGTCCGGAATGCCTCATCGGTTGCAAAAACAACCTCGCCGTTGAGGTCAGATTGTTTAAATCGTTTACGTCTGAATGCAGCGTTGATAACGTTGTCACAAATTTCGATGATGATAATATTGGCGGAAGTGCATGGGAATCGAACCCACCTGGGACGGTTTTAGCGCCCCACACCGGATTTGAAGTCCGGGAGGCCCACCAGTGACCTTGGCACTTCCGCGGAAGAATCTATCCGGAAAGAAGAAAAGTGTCAATCATCAAAAGTTTATCAGCAGAATTTTCATCTCGGATCGTATTTTCATAATTGCAGAGCATCCGACCAGGATAACGAATCATCAAGCAACTGAACTGTGACCTGGGAATTTTTTTTGATTCGGGTTTCGTTTTCTCCCATGACAATGAGGCCGTTGGCCGTGACCATCGATTTCAAAATGCCGGAGCCCTGATCGCCGGTTGTCACGGCAATATATTTGTCTTTCTCCTTCCGGACGACGGCACGGATGAAATGTCTAAAGCCGGCAGCTTTTTCAAATTCTTCGTGGCAGATTGCCGTGACGGTCTGACGGAAGATTTTTTTATGGCCCTGCATTTTCAAAAGCGAAGGGCGCACAAATTGCTCAAAGGAAACCATTGCCGATACGGGATTGCCGGGCAGGCCGAACAGCGGAACGCCTTCTATGGCACCGAACGCCAGGGGTTTCCCCGGTCTCATGGCGACCTGCCAGAAATGCATGGCATTGCCGATTTCTCCCATGACATTTTTTACGAAATCGAAATCGCCCACGGACACGCCGCCGGATGAGATAATGACATCGGCGTTCAGCGCTTTTTTGAATTTTTTTTCCAAATCGGATTTTTTATCTCTGGCAATGGCGAGGATCAACGGGATCGCGCCGCACTCCGCTACTTGCGCTGCCAGAGAATAACTGTTGCTGTTAACGATTTTGCCGGGCGGCGGGTTGGTCCTGATGCTGACCAGTTCATCGCCTGTTGACATGATTGCCACGCGCGGTTTTTGATAAACCTTGAGCGAGGATTTTCCCAGCGCGGCAAGCATCCCGATATGCGCGGGACGCAGCAAGCTGTTTTTTGGGATGACCGATTCGCCTTTACGGACATCTTCACCGGCGAAGCGGATGTTTTCCCCCCTCGCGGCTGAAGCGAAAATGATGACGGTTCTGCCGTCTTTGCGGGTGTCTTCCTGACGGATAACCGCGTCCGCCCCCGGGGGAATCACGGCGCCGGTCATGATGCGGGCCGTTTCGTTTTTGCCGATGTTCTTTCGGGGAAATTTCCCTGCGGGAATGTCTTCGATAATTTTCAATTTTACAGGAGTTGTCTTGCCCGTGCCCCTGGTATCGGCGCACCGCACGGCATAGCCGTCCATGGCGGAATTATCGGCAGAGGGGATATTACGCGGGGACATAATATTTTCGCCGATGACGCGTCCCCTCGCTTTCAGAAGATGGACTGTTTCCAGGCCCAGCGGCTGGAAATTAACCAGAATTGTTTTTAAGGCTTTTTCTACAGGAATCATATTCAATCTCCGCGGAATTGATGCGTTCCAGTTTATCAAAGATGCCGCGCTTGTCAATATAAAGATAGATTTTTAATGGCAATTTTCGGAAAACAAGTTTTCAATTGAATTATCCGGGAAAGAAGAATAGAACACGTGCAAACATACCCGTTCCGGATCAAAAGAACTTTTTGGATGCGGAATGGGTTTTGGTGTTGTTTGATTTTTTGGGGGATTGATTGCCGTGCGGAAAATGATCACAAGGAAAAACCCGGAAGATATGGAGTCGTTTCGTCTTCTGCTGAAACAGATCGATGACGGGATGATGCGCATCGCCGTACAGGGCCTTGCCGGCGCGGCCCGTTCTTTTCTGATCTCCTTATTGTATAAAAAACGACAGAGGCCTGTACTGGTGGTCTGCCCCGAGGAGAAGGAAGCGGTGGCCTTTGCTCGCGATTTGTCGCTGTTTCTGGGTGAAGAGCACGTGTTTCATTATCCGGCGCTGGATTTCCTGACCATTGACATGTTTGCTCTTCAGCGTGACGAGGAATTGTCCCGTCTGGAGGTGTTGGCCAACTTGCAGATTCAACACAAAATTATTGTCGTTGCCTCTGCAAATGCGTTGATGCAGAAAGTGATGCCGGTGGCCGAGTTCAGCAAGCATCTGCGAATTATTGCTCCCGGCGACACCATCAACCGGGATGAATTTGCAGCGCAGCTTGTCGCGCAATGCTATAAACGAGAAAGTCTGGTTCAGGAAAAAGGGGAATTCAGCATCCGCGGAAACATCATTGACATTTTTCCTCCCACCGAAAAAAATCCGCTGCGCCTGGAGATGCTGGGCGATGAAATAGAGTCCATCAGGACATTCAACACATCTTCCCAGCGTTCTATCGGACCGTTGCCCGCTTTTGTATTATCTCCTGCCGGAGAGGCCGTCATGGATCATTCGACGCTGGAGCTGGCAGTGCGCAACATCCGGCGCCGTGCCGACGAACTTTCCTTTTCCCGCGACATTCGCAGCCGTCTGGTTGCCGCCGTTCAGGAGGGGTTGACCAATGCCTTCAATCCGATATTCTTGCCGCTGTTTTATGAATCGTACGATACCGGAAGCGGCCTTTCCGATAATACCTTGTCCGGCCTTTTGGAATATCTTTCAAGAAATACACTGGTCGTTCTGGATGATCCGCTGGCTGTTGGGCACGCGATGTTCAACGCTGGGTTGGCTATGGATAAATTGCTGTTCAAGGCAAAGAGCGGTGGAAAATTCTATCTGGAAAAGGAAAATACCTATTTCCCGCCGGAGGCTGTAACGGCCGGCCTGGATGGCTTCCTACAGGTTGCGCTGGCTGGACTCGAAATCGAATCTGAAAGATATCATGTGCCGGTAGTTTTTGAAAGCGACCGGTTCACCTGCACAGGGGAGCCGCTGGCAGGTGAAATCCGAGAGGATGCAACGCTACGGTTGACCGTAGAAAAAATAAAATCATGGTTTGCCGGGGACATGCTGGTTTTTCTTTTCTGTCCGTTGCCGGAAGATGTTCAACGGATGAAGGGGTTGCTTTCGTCTTACGATCTGCCGGCGGAGACATTGTCCGGCGCTGAACCGGTTCTGGACAGCCTGGAAGGTTGGAAAGGCGATGCACGGTTGATTTTATTCGTGGGAGACATTTCATCAGGCTTTGTCATGCCGGCGATAAAGCTGGCCGTCTTAAGCGAAGAAGAAATCTTCGTCAAAAAAGCCCGCCGTCTGCGCTCGCGGCCAGTACGCACGGGGTATTTTATCAAATCGTTCGGCGATCTGCAAGAAGGCGATTTTGTCGTGCATACGGATTTCGGCATCGGCATTTACCGCGGTTTGAAAAAAATCGCCGTGAGAAAGATTGAAAACGATTTTCTGGTCATTGAATATTCGGAGGGCGATAAATTATACATTCCCGTTAATGCTCTGGAGAAGATTCAACGCTATGTCGGTCCCGACGGCTATGTGCCGAAGATCGACCGGATGGGCGGAACATCCTGGGAGGCTGTCAAAGAAAGGGTGAAAAAATCGGTCCGCGACTATGCCGAAGAACTGGTGTCCATTTATGCCGCCCGCGAGACGCTGGAACGAAAATCGTTTGCCCCGCCGGACAGAATCTACGAAGAGTTTTGCTCGACCTTTGAATTTGAAGAGACGCCGGATCAGGTGAAAGCCATCGAAGACATTCATCAGGATATGGATGACGTCAAGCCGATGGACCGCCTGATCTGCGGCGATGCCGGATTCGGCAAAACCGAAGTGGCGATCCGCTCGGCGTTTCGCGCGGTGATGGACGGTAAACAAGTTGCTGTTCTGACCCCGACGACGATTCTTGCGGAACAGCACTATCAGACGTTTACCCGCCGTTTTGAAGATTTTCCGGTGCGGGTGGGACTGCTGAATCGTTTTAAAAAACCCGCCGAACAGAAAAAAATTGTCGAAGAGCTTAAAAATCAGACAATCGATATTGTCGTCGGGACGCATCGTCTTTTGCAAAAGGACGTTGCGTTTCAAGATCTCGGGCTGGTCATTATCGATGAGGAGCAGCGTTTCGGCGTGGCGCATAAGGAAAAGTTGAAAAAAATGCGCACGCTGGTCGATGTGTTGACGCTCTCGGCGACGCCGATTCCCAGGACGCTGCATCTGTCGCTGGTCGGCATCCGGGATTTGTCCGTCATCAACACGCCGCCCAAGGACCGGGTTTCCATCAAAACCTATGTCATGGAGTTCGATGAGGATGCGATTAAAACGGCGGTTGAAAAAGAACTGGCGCGTCAGGGGCAGGTGTTTTTTGTCCACGACCGGGTGCGTTCGATTTATGCGATTGCCCGCCTGGTGCAGCGGCTCGTGCCGCACGCCAAAGTCGGAGTTGTTCACGGGCAGATGAAGCCGGCGGAAATTGAAAAAACCATGGCCGGGTTCATCCGGCAAGAGAACAATGTGCTGGTTTGTACAACGATCATCGGTTCCGGTCTCGATATTTCGACGGCCAATACGATTATTATCAACCGCGCTGAAAAGTTCGGCCTGGCGCAGCTCTATCAGATACGCGGCCGCGTGGGACGATCCAGCCGGGAGGCGTTTGCCTATCTGTTGCTGCCTCAGGGAGCGATACTTTCCCGCGCAGCGATGAAACGGCTGCAGGTCATTAAGGAATTTTCGGATCCGGGCTCCGGTTTCCGGATTGCATACAACGATCTGGAAATCCGGGGCGGCGGAAGCGTACTGGGGATGTCCCAGTCGGGACATATTTCCGCCGTTGGTTACGAGCTTTATACTGAATTAATCGAAAAAACCATTCGCGAAGTCAAGGGGGAGAAAACCGAAGAAGACTGGATGCCGGAAATTCAGCTTGGGATTTCCGCATTCATCCCCGAGGATTATGTGCCGGATGTCCATCAGCGTCTGATTTTGTATAAAAGAATATCCCTGGCGGCAAACGATGAAGACATCCGCGCGATTGAAAATGAGTTGCTGGATTGTTACGGCGAGATGCCCCGTGTTGCGGATAATTTATTGCGGGTGATCTCCATCCGAAATGTTCTGAAGCCGCTGAAAGGGAAGAAGATGGGCTATGACGGTAAATACCTATACATCTTCTTCCGGGAGAATTCTCCGGTCGATCCGGGGAAAATAATCGCTCTTTACCGCAAGAAAATCAAAGAATTGCGTTTTACCCCGGACCATAAACTGTTTGTGCCGGCGCCGGCTGCTGCGGATATGGACATTCTGGTTCAGGCGGATATGTTGTTAAAGATGCTTGCCCAATAGCGGTAAGCAGGATATACAGAAAGATGATGATTCCAACCAGATGGTTTTCTAAATTTTATTCTTTGGCGGGAAAATCCAAAAAGGTTTCTCCGGTTCGCTGCGGTCTTTTGTGTCTGCTCTTGCCGGGGTTAATGATCGCCTGCGATAAAATGGAAAGCTTTTCGCGTCCCCATGTCGCCACGGTCAACGGTGCCAAAATTTATCTTGATGAATACCAGTCCCTTTTGAATGAGAAGGCCAGGATGCTTTCCGGCGATTTCTTTAGACAGCCCGCGTATGTGAAAAAATTCGAGGACGAAGTCCTGGATGCCATGATCGGGGAAAAAATAATGCTCTTGCGTGCCCGGGAATTGAACCTGTCGGTGAGCGATGCCGAACTGGAGGCAAAAATTAAAGAAATCGAAAAAGATTACGGAAACGAATTCACCGGTCTTTTTGCCAGACAAAATATCAACTATGAGAAATGGAAAGAGGATTTTCGAAAGGAAATTCTTCTGCAGAAACTTATTGCGGCGGATGTTCATTCTAAAATTATAGTTTCCGAAACGGAAATAGAAGATTATTTCAAAAAGCACCGTCACATCTACAAAAGGGATTTGTCTGCCAGAGTGTCGCAGATTGTGGTTCGGGATATGCAAACCGCCGAGCAGGCGATGCAACGATTGAAATCCAAGGAAGAATTTGCCCGGGTGGCTTCGGAGATGTCTATCGGTCCGGAAGCCTCGCGTGGTGGTGACCTGGGATTCATCACGAAACGGGTCATGCCGGAACCGCTGGATGAAACGATTTTTAAAATACCGGTCCAGACGATCAGTCCGATCGTACAGAGTTCTTATGGATTTCATATTATCAAGGTGATGGAAGTCCGGCAGGCCAAAGAAAGAATCTTGCCGGAGGCCAGAGAAGAAGTGATTGCGGATATTCGCCTGCTGAAGGAGAAAACGGCTTTTGCGGAATGGCTGGAAGCCTTAAAGAAAAAAGCCGTTGTCCAAAAAAAAGCCGATATTAAAATCAATACATCATACAGGTAGCACGATCAAGGGAGGTCTGTGGTGAAATTTTACGGAAAATATGTTTTTGCATTACTGGGAATCATGCTTTTGTGTCCGTTATTGCACGCCGAAGTTGTGGATAAAATCATTGCCGTGGTCAATGATGAGGTGATCACCCGGCTTGAGTTGAATGCAGCCTTCGAACCGTATCGGAAAAATATTGAGAATACCTACCAGGGTGGCGACAAGGACCAATTTGTTCTTCATGCGAGGGAGGAATTTCTGAACCGGCTGATCGACAATATCCTGATTGAGCAGGAGGCGAAGAAAACGGGGATCAGTGCTTCCGTCCGGGAAGAAGACGTTATGGGTGTTCTTCAGGACATGCTGACCAAACAGAATATCAGTATGCAGGATTTTTTGAAAAACCTTGCCAAGGACGGCAGCTCCATTGAGGAGGTCAAAAAAGAAATACGGTCACAAATGATCCGTATGCGATTATTAAGACGGGAAGTTAAAGATAAGATTATCGTTACCGATGAGGAAATAGGCGCCTATTACAATCAGCACCGCAATGATTACGAGGGTAAAGAAAGCGTGAGAATGAAACAGCTTTTATTGCTGCTGCCTTCTGGTGCCAACGCGGAGACAAAAGGAAAAATCCGGAAAGAAGCTTTGCACCTGAGGGAACGTATCATGGCGGGAGAATCTTTTGACCTACTGGTTTCAACGTATTCTCAGGGGCCGGCGGCCGCTCAGGGCGGGGATGTCGGGTTTATTGAGAAGGGGACCATCATCCCGGAAGTTGAGGCGGTTGCGTTCAGCCTTGCCGTGGATCAGGTCAGTAACGTGATTGAATCCGATGCGGGTTTTCATATCATAAAGGTCGTGGATAAACGCGGCGCCGGATTAAAACCGGTTGCCGTGGTCCGGGAGGAGATAAAAGCAAAAATTGAAGATGAAAAACTGGATAAAAAATTTGAGGAATGGATCAGTGCCATTCGCGCAAAATCGCATATAGAGATCAAGAATTAAAGCAAAGAATAACATGGACGCGATCAAAATCAGGGGCGCCGCTCAACATAATTTAAAAAATATAAGCTTGGATATTCCCCGGGATCAATTTGTCATCATTACCGGTGTGAGCGGTTCAGGCAAATCATCGCTGGCTTTCGACACCATCTATGCTGAAGGGCAGAGGCGGTATGTGGAGTCACTTTCCGCTTATGCCCGTCAGTTTATCGGACAGATGGACAAACCGAATGTGGAATCCATCGACGGCTTGTCTCCCGCCATTGCCATCGAGCAGCGTACGGCCAGCCATAATCCCCGTTCCACGGTGGGGACGGTGACGGAAATTTACGATTATTTCCGCTTGCTTTATGCTGCCATTGGCGTCTGCCATTGTTACCGGTGCGGCCGGGAAATAAAATCACAGACCATCGACGGCATTTTGGAAAATGTTCTTGCCTTGCCGGAAAACACGCCGTTCAGTGTTCTGGCGCCGATGGTGAGAGGGAAAAAAGGCGAATTTCAGAAGGAATTGAAAAAACTCCAGAAGGAGGGGTTTGCCCGTGTCCGGATCGACGGAGAAAACAGGGACCTGGCGGAAGACATCAGCCTGGAAAAGAATAAACGCCACGATATTGACCTTGTGATTGACCGGTTGGTGCTGAAAAACGGTATCAGAAAAAGATTGCGGGATTCTCTGGAGATCGCGTTGAAGCATGCCGAGGGGCTGGTGCGGATCGTGACCGCCGGCGGCGAAGAATTTCTTTTCAGCGAAAAATATGCCTGCCCCGATTGCGGGATCAGCTTGCCCGCTCTGACACCGCGCATGTTTTCATTTAATAATCCCTACGGAGCCTGTCCCGCCTGCAACGGTCTGGGTTCTTCCATGCGTTTTACGGAATATCTGATTGTTCCCGATGCCGGATTGTCTCTGCGGGACGGCGCAATAGCGCCGTGGGCCGGTCGTCACTCGCTTTACTATTACAGCATTCTGGACGCGCTCAGCAGCCATTACGGTTTTGATGTGAACACGCCGTTCAATAAGCTGCCGGAAAAAATTCGGAAAGTTCTTCTTTACGGGTCGGGCAGCGAAACAATCAAATTCTATCATGATCGCGGCAATAAAAGATATTTTGTTCACCGGCCGTTTGAGGGGGCAATCCGGCAATTGGAGCGGCGGTGGCGGGAAACCGCGTCAACGGCGATTCGCAATGATCTGATGCGTTATATCGATTTGAGCGCCTGCGAGACCTGCCACGGGGCGCGTTTGAAAGAAGAGATTCTGGCCGTTACGGTGATGGGAAAAAATATCTATGAATTGTGCAAAATGTCCATCCGCGATTGCCACAGCTTTTTCGAACGGATCGAACTCTCACCACAGGAACTCAATATTACCGAAAGAATCATCCGGGAAATCAAAAGCCGGTTGCAGTTTCTGCTCAATGTCGGAATGGATTATTTGAACCTGGAGCGAGCCACCTCAACATTATCCGGCGGGGAGAGCCAGCGCATTCGGCTGGCCACGCAGATCGGTTCCGGGCTGACAGGCGTTTTGTATGTTCTGGATGAACCTACGGTAGGGCTGCATCAGAAAGATAATCTGCGTTTGATCGATACGCTTAAGAAACTGCGCGAGATGGGCAACACGGTGCTGGTTGTCGAGCACGATGCCGACATGATCATGGCCTGCGACCATATCGTAGATATCGGACCGGGGGCCGGAACGGAGGGGGGAGAAATCATTTTTCAGGGCACGCCGGTACAGATTCTGAACAGTGAAACGTCTCTGACCGGCAGGTATTTGTCGAAAAAAGAATCGATCAACCTTCCCTCAGAAAAACGTCCGCTTACCGGAAGGCACATTATTCTTGAAGGCGCCAGCGAAAACAACCTGAAAAATATCGATATCAAAATACCGGTGGGTGTGTTTACGGCGGTAACCGGTGTTTCGGGATCCGGGAAGAGTACCATGGTGATTGAAACACTCTACAAAGTGCTGGCGCGCCGTTTGAATCAGTACAACGGATCCATGGGGAAAATCAAAAGGGTTGTGGATCTTGGCGGGATTGAACGCGTCATTATGATCAATCAACACCCCATTGGCCGCACGCCGCGCTCCAATCCGGCAACCTACACGGGCGTCTTTTCGTTTATCCGCGATCTGTTCACCAATCTTCCGGAGTCCAGAATGCGCGGATACAAACCGGGGCGCTTCAGCTTTAACGTGAAGGGCGGACGCTGCGAGGCGTGCGAAGGAAACGGTTTAATCAAAATCGAGATGCATTTTCTGCCGGATGTTTACGTGACCTGCGAAGCCTGTCATGGGAAAAGATTTAATCGCGACACCCTTGATATTAAATACAAGGATAAAAGCATAGCCGATGTTCTGGACATGACGGTCAATCAGGCGTTGACCTTTTTTTCCAATATTCCTTCCATCCGGTCGCATCTGCAGTTGCTCGGCGATGTCGGGCTGGGATATATTCATCTCGGACAGTCGGCGACGACACTATCCGGAGGAGAGGCGCAGCGGATTAAATTGGCTCGGGAACTGAGCAAGAAAGTGAACAGCAATACCCTGTATATCCTGGACGAACCGACCATTGGTCTGCATTTTGCCGATATCCAGAAACTGCTGGATGTTTTGATGCGCCTGGTGAATATGGGCAATACCATGGTTGTGATCGAGCATAACCTGGACGTTATCAAGTGTGCGGATTACGTGATCGATCTCGGGCCGGAAGGCGGCTCCGGCGGCGGCAGAATTATTTCGTCGGGAACGGTCGAGAAAGTAGCGCGAGATGAAAAATCCGTGACGGGCAAATTTTTGAGAGATGTGATCACGGCCTGAAAATATGTCCTTTTTGATCCTGTCATTTTTCCCTGCTTGCAGAAACATTGAGTGCTTCCTCAGGTCATTCGTTGTCTGAAAGTAAAAATATCTTGACATCCTCATGAGAATGGTTTTTTATTTTATAAAATTCTTCAGCGGTGTCATCAGGAAAGGATATTAACCTGTCTAACGATTCCGGATATGAGCATTGCATCTTGATTGTTGATGACGAAGATTCAATTCTCAATGCTTTTAAGCGCATTCTGGCCGACGAAAATTACGACGTGCATGTCGCAAACAGCGGTTTGGAGGGATTGAACAAACTGCGTTCGGCCACAAAACCCTATTCTATTATTATTTCCGATCAAAGAATGCCTGAAATGAGCGGTGTTCAGTTTTTCTCGAAGGCAAAAGAAATTTTTCCGGATGCCATCCGTATTCTTCTGACCGGGTATGCGGACTCCGACGCCATTATTGAAGCCATCAATAAAGGCGGCGTACATCTTTACTTCACCAAGCCCTGGCATGAAGAAGAAATTCTGCTGCATATTAAACAATCGCTTTCCAAAGTTGAGATTTTAGCGGAAAATAAGCGTCTGGTGGAATTGATAAGAGAGAAAAATAAAGAGCTGACGGAGTTAAACAAGGCTCTGGAGCAAAAGGCTCTGGAGAAAACCAATGACCTTTTGATTCAAACGGAAAAACTCAAGGAAAGTTATCAAAAATCGCAGATCATTATGGACGGCATCGTCAGAACGCTGTCCAAAATTATAGAGACGCGGGATCCTTATACGGCCGGCCACGAAGACCAGGTGGCCAAAATTGCCTGCAAGATTGCCCGGGAGATGAAATTACCCGAGGAGCAGATTTCGTTTATTCATATTGCCGCCACCCTCCATGATATCGGGAAAATATGCGTTCCGTCGGAAATATTAACAAAGCCCAGTGCATTAAACAATCTGGAAAAGGCCATCATCAAAACGCATTGCAAAGTGGCCAACGATGTGCTGGCGAACATAGAATTTCCCTATCCGGTGGCGGAGGTCATCTATCAGCATCATGAACGATTGGACGGATCGGGGTATCCGAGGGGGTTGAGGGGAAACGAGATCGCGCTGGAAGCCCGCATTATCGGCGTGGCGGATGTCATTGATGCCATGGCTTCCTACAGGCCGTACCGTCCGGCTCTGGGCGTGGATGCGGCTATCGAGGAAATCGTCAAATACCGGGGGATCACGTATGATCCCGATGTCGTGGATGCCTGTCTGACGGTCTATAAAAAAACCGCCCGAACGTTGATCGAGACCAACCACCGCACCGTGAATTGATGGCCGTCTTTTCAGCGCCTGGGATTTTTACTCAATTCCTTTCTCCGAAAATTGCTCTGCCGATGCGCACCAGAGTTGCGCCTTCTTCAACGGCTACATCAAAATCATCCGTCATTCCCATGGAAAGCTCTTCCATGTGTATGCCGGCGATTCCCGCCCGGATGATATTCTGTTGAAGATTTTTAAGTTCGCGAAAATAAGGACGCGATGTTTCGGGATCGTCCGAATACGGCGCCATGGTCATCAATCCTTTTACCGCGATATGCTGCATGGCGGAAAGATCCTGAAGCAGCGCAACCGCCTTTCCAGCCGGAATACCGTTTTTTGTTTTTTCACCGCTGACGTTGATTTCAATCAGAATGTTGATTTGACGACCCGCCCGCCCGGCTCTTTTATCGATTTCCGCAGCCAGGTCCAGACGGTCGACGGAATGAACGTAGTCGAAAAGAATCACCGCATATTTCGCTTTGTTCGTCTGCAGATGCCCGATCATGTGCCACGGAATGCTTCTGCCGATGACGGCGATTTTTTCTCTGGCTTCCTGAACGTAATTTTCTCCCAGGGCGGTTATGCCTGCCCGGATCGCTTCTTCGATGACCGGAACGGGGACCGTTTTGGTAACCGCCAGCAGTTTGACGGAATCAGGAGACCGTTTGCCTCTTTCGGCGGCGGCAGCGATTCTCTGTTTGACAGCGGCGATATTGGCGGCAATGTCTGTTCCCATATGGCTAACAAAAATCGATGACGTGCAGTTTTTTCAGCGTTTCCAAAACTTCGCAGAGCGGCAGTCCGATCACATTGGTGTAGGAACCGCGAATGGAGCGGACAAAACAGGCGCCTTGGCCTTGAAGGGCATAGCCTCCGGCTTTGTCGTAAGGTTCGTCACCGGCGATGTACCACTCCATTTCGTCCGGATGAATGGTTTTGAAGCGTACAACGGACTGAACCACCCCGGTCGAGCGAATTCCAGAAGACAACCGGACAACGGTAAATCCTGTAAAGACCGTGTGCTGTCTGCCGCTTAATTTTTTCAGCATCGTTTTCGCCTGTGTTTTATTGCGGGGCTTGCCCAGAACCGTGCCGTCGATGACAACAATGGTATCGGCTCCCAGAACACAGGCGTCGGGGTTCTCGACAGCCACCTTCATCGCTTTCAGGCTGGAAAGCCTGCGCACGTGTTGGCGAGGCGTTTCCCCGGTGAGATATTTTTCATTGACATGGGCCGGAATGATTTTGACATGCACACCGGCGGACCGGAGCATTTCCTGCCGTCGCGGTGACGCCGACGCTAAAATCAGTGACGCATGGGCTGTGATGGACATTCATTCCCCATAATAGATTTTTTTTCTTGTATCACAAATTTAACCGTTGCTGTCAATTGCAATTATGATTGCAATCCGCCGGGTATTGGAGTTATGATGTTCGCAAATAAAACCGGTGTTTTGGGGAATGAAGAAAAAAATCATTATATTTGCCGTTCTGATGCTTCTGGGCGTTTTTGTCAGCGCGGCCGACGCGGGCGAGGTCGTGATGCAGTTGACCGTGCCTGGATGTGCCGCCTGAGGGGCCAAGCAAAGGATAGGGGCTATCCTGAACGGAATTCAAGGCGTCAAACACTATCAATTCGAGGAAGGGAATGTCGTGTCCATTACCTTTGACGATCAGAGAACGTCTGTGGATATCATTACCGGAGCACTCGAAAGAAAAGGATTCCCCCTCAAGGGCCGTCCGGTATACTGGAAACGCCGTTAAAGGTATTTTTTCAGTTGGCCTGCTTCCAGTCTTTCAACAATCTTTTTAACATCCTGAGAACGTCCTTTTTTACAGATCAGCAGGGCATCCGGCGTTTCGACGATCATCAGATCCCTGACTCCCAGTAAGGCGGTCAATTTTCGCGGATTATAGATGAGCGATCCTTTCGAATCTTCGAGAACGGTTCTGCTCCCGCTGAGGATGACATTATTCTGCTTGTCTTTTGGGGAGATGTCCCATAAAGCATCCCAACTGCCGACGTCGCTCCAGCCGAAATTTCCCGGCAGGATAAAAACGTTACCGGCTTTTTCCATCACGCCGTAATCGATGGAGACGGAGCCCAGTTTTTTGTAAACGCGGGACACGGTTGCCGTCTCGCCGGCGGTGCCCAGCGATGTGTCGATAAGTGTCAGTCCCGCATATAACTCTGGCAGCCAGCGTTTGATCTCTTCCAGAATGACCGAAGTCTGCCAGACAAACATCCCGCTGTTCCAGTAGAAATTGCCGCTCCGGACGAATTTTGCCGCCGTGCGAAAATCGGGTTTTTCACGGATTGACTTAACGCGGAAAACGTCTTGGTTTTTTATTGTTTTGCATAAGATTCCCCCTTCGATATAACCAAACCCTGTCTGAACACTGGAGGGGGTAATGCCTATGGTCACCAATCCTTTCTCCTGGGCCGCCACAACGGCCGCCGCTTTCATCACGCTCAGATACTTTCCGGAATCGGCTATGGCGTGATCGGAAGGCAGAACCATCATTGTATCGTCCGTCGATCGCTTACGGATATGCAAGGCGGCCAGTCCGATGCAGGCGGCGGTATTTCGGCCTACCGGTTCGATCAGGATGTTTCGGGGGGGAATTTCCGGCAGTTGTTTCATTAACGCCCGGGCATGTTTTTTACCCGTCACCACGAGAATATTTGTCGGGGGAACCAACGGCTTTATCCGGTTAACGGTTTCCTGAATAATGGTTTTTTCGCCTGTGATGTCCAGAAGGTGTTTGGGTCTCTTTTCTCTGCTGCGGGGCCAGAATCTGACGCCTCTGCCTCCGGCCATGATCACTGCGTACATGATTTTTCTCCCTGTTTTTTTGGCATTAAAAATAAAAATGATGAATGCTTATAATATAATGTGTCTTGCAATTTCAAGGCGGAAAATATATTTTATGCCACCATGATCACGATCAACTATCCGGAAATCATTCTAAAGAAAGCTCGAGAAGATGCCATTCTGCGCGGACATCCCTGGATATTTTCCGGCGCGATAGGCTCGGTAAAAGGAAATCCCGGCCCCGGCGATATTGTTCTGGCCAGAGATGCGGCAGGCCATCCGCTGGCCCTGGGCTTTTTTAATCCGTCGACGGATATCGCTTTTCGTGTTTTGACTAGAAGATGCGACGAAAATATTTCACCGTATTTCTGGCAGTCCCGTTTGCATGACGCATATAAATTGCGGCAGAGACTTATCAATGAGCAGACAAATGCCTACCGTCTGATTAATGCCGAAGGGGACGGATTTCCCGGATTGATTGTTGACGTCTACAATACGACTCTGGTTTTTTCGATCGCCGTCGCCGGAATGGAGAAACAGAAAAATCATCTTTTAAATGCTCTGATCGCCCAGCTCAAACCAACAAGAATTTATGAACAAAGTGACAGCCATTCACGCAAGCTGGAGGGATTGGAAAACAGAAGCGGCATCGCTTTTGGTGAAGATGAAAATTCTACCGTGGAAATTATGGAGAATGGTCTGAAATTCGAAGTTGATGTTGTTTCCGGTCAGAAAACCGGATTTTTCCTCGATCAGCGGGTGAACCGGGAAAAAATCGGTTCCCTGGGCCGTGATGCTCATGTGCTGAATTGTTTTGCCTATACCGCGGCTTTTTCCGTTTATTGTGCGGAAGGCGGCGCCAAAAAGGTTGTTTCTCTTGATATATCCAAAACGGCGTGCGTTGCCGCCAGAAAAAACCTGCATCTCAACTGGTTTTCTGTGGAGAATTATCCGGTGATCGAGACCGATGTGTTTGATTATTTCAGACATACGCCGGAAAACTACAACATGATTATTCTTGATCCGCCCGCTTTTGCCAAAACCAAAAGAGATGTGCCCAAAGCGGCAAGAGGGTATAAAGACATTAATTTACAGGCAATCAAACATCTGAGCAAAGGCGGGATGCTGGCCACTTTTTCCTGTTCCAATTTCATTGAAGAAGATCTTTTTTATAAGATCGTTCTGGGTGCCGCGCGGGATGCCGGTGCCGAGTTGCAGCTTTTATCAAGGCTGGACGCCGGACCGGATCATCCGGTCGCTTTCGGACACCCCGAAGGACGTTATTTGAAAGGTTTGCTGCTGGTCAAAAGAAATTGACAATATTTTATCTGCCATCGGAATCAGTTCTTCGCCAGATTGCCGATAATTCTGTCATGGATCAGACGGGAAGCCATGGTATTGCCGAATGCTCCGACAAAGACTGAAACGGAGGTCATATCTCTGCCGACATACTCAACTTTGATGGTGACTTTTTCGTCCTGAATGACGGATGTAATGACGCCGGTGGAAATTTTACGTTCTTTTCGGATACTTTTCGCTTTCAGATCGGTCACGGATTGTTCACAGGCCTGCCAGACCGCATCGATATCGGCTTTGTAATCGCTGACCAGATGTCCATCCTGGTAGAAAAACCTGCCGGAACTTATGCCGGCGACCTTCCCCTGTAAATTCACCGCCGCACCGCAACCTGCAAGTAATAAGCACATTATAAAGAAGAAAACGGTTATCGTATTTTTCATGATATCACCTTCCGGAGCGCTTCAAATAATCTGTTGACGATCAATGGCCGCGGCATACCTGTATAAGGGGCGTTACCTTTGAGCGGCTTTCCTTTCGCGCAGGTTCATGATCTCTGTCCGAGTCAGAATGGAAGCGATGTTGTCCATGTGCTTCATGATATTTTCCCGGCCCCCTTCTTCCCGGTCGACAAGCGTTATCACCATGACAACGGACAGTCCGGCTTTGCGGGCCTGTTCAATGGCCGTGATTGTGGATCCGCCGGTCGTGATCACATCGTCGATAATGGCAACTTTTTCTCCCGGCCGGACACTGCCTTCAATGGCGCTTTTAGTACCGTGATCCTTGGCGTCCTTTCTCACGATAAACGATTTGATCGGTTTGCCTTTCTGGTAGGAGATAACGGCAAGCGCATTGGCGATGGGATCGGCTCCCAGGGTCAGTCCTCCTGCGGCCGTAATATCGGTATCTTTGAGCATGTCAAAAATGATGGTGCCGATCAGATTCATCCCCTCGGGGTCCAGGGTCGTCGGTTTACAGTTAAAATAATAATTGCTTTGCCTGCCGGAG
>Ga0209606_1000250_pt1 | contig 86039 bp, 83 predicted proteins | sample AD_UKC057_MetaG_FD_184412 | JGI IMG/M metagenome (GOLD analysis project Ga0209606, IMG submission 184412) | Active sludge microbial communities of municipal wastewater-treating anaerobic digesters from USA - AD_UKC057_MetaG (SPAdes) (version 2) | ecosystem: Engineered > Bioreactor > Anaerobic >...
GTTCCCCATCGGCGAGGATCAGGGGACGCTGTTCAGCGGCCATGTCGCCCACGGCGATTTCGGCGGCGGCATCGTCTATGACACCTGGCTCACGCTGGTCAACACCTCCGACAGCGGGGCGGTGGTGGAAGCGATCCTGTACGACAACGACGGCGACTACCTGGACAGCTACGCCGCCATCAATCTCGGCCCCCGCTCCAAGGTCGTCTACAACGTCGGCACGATGATGGGGCTGACGGGAGCGGTCACCGGTTATCTGCGAATCGACCTGAAGGGGCTCACCGGCGTGGTGGGCTGCGTGACGTTCGGTGACGCCACGGCCGGGGTGTTCCGATCGGTCTTGCCGCTGCAGTCCCCCCGACACCGGCGGTTCATCCTGGGGCACATCGCCAACGGCACCCTGGACGAGATTCCGTTCTTCACCGGCCTCGCCGTCGTCAATCCGTACTCCACGACCCAGTCGGTCTACCTGTCGGCCTACGATCAGAACGGCATGCTACTGGACACCATCAAGTTGTTCCTGCAGCCGAATCGCCGGGTGATCGCCATGGTGGACCGGTTGATCCCCGGCTTGATCAACATTTTCGGCGGATACCTCATCGTCGAATGCGATTCCGTTCACCCGGAGTTCATCGTGTTCGAGCTCTTCGGCGACACCGGCCTCAACTTCCTGAGCGCCGTGCCCGCTGTGCCCATTGAGTGAATCTTTCTCATCAGGAGGAGTGATGCATAACACGTTGCGGTTAGCCGGCTGCCTGGCCCTCGCCGTGCTCATGGCTGCGCCGGCGCTGGCCCAGGGGTCCAGTGACGAAGCGCTGCCCACCAGCCTCTCGTCGTTCCGCTTCAACTTCATCAACCCGGGCGCCCGGGCCACGGCCATGGGCGGCGCCTTCATCGCCCAGGGCAACGACGCCACGGGGTCGGAGACCAACCCCGCCGGCCTCATCTTCATCCCCAAGCCGACCATCCACGGCGAGTATCGCTACTTCAAGTACTTCGCCGACCGGGCGGTGGACGCCACCGACGACGCCGTGATCGGCCAGCAGTTCGAGGACAGCGTCAACAGCCCCACCTTCATCAGCTTTGTCTATCCGTACAAGAGCTGGGCGTTCGCGTTCTACCGCCAGGAGCTGGCCAACTTCGAGGCCAATTACTACAACGGAGCTTTCCTGATCCCCAACGACCTGCCCGGACCGACGAACATCTGGGTCATGAACCGCGTCTCTTCGAACCTTAACTTCAATCTCGATAACTACGGCTTCTCGGTCGCCAAGCGGCTGCACGAGACGTTCGCCGTGGGCTTCTCTGTACGCGCCGCCCGTCTGGCTGTGGAAGGCAACGATCTCTCCGACATGAACCAGCCGCCGCCACAGCTTGAACCCAAGGTGTACACCAACGACGGCAGCACCATCGGCCGTTTCATGGTCGCGGACGACGACAGCTGGGGCATCAGCTTCGTCGCCGGCGTCCAGTACAAGCCCAACGACTACTTCAGTGTGGGCGCCGTGTACCGATATGGCGAGACTCACAAGATCCACACGGTATTCAATGACAATCTCCACATATTCGACAACAATACCGGCAATTACATCGAGCTGAGGCAGGATTACCCCGAATTCGAGATCAATGTGCCCGACCGGTTCGGCGTGGGCGTCTCCATCACCCCCACCGACCAGTGGGTGTTCAACTTCGACTACGTCCGCATCCGGTACACCGATCTGAACGACCAGTTCCTGGAAGTTCTGCGCCAGTCGGCCAGCCCCGACGCCGACGCGTATTTCGGCTGGGAGGACGGTGACGAATACCACGCGGGCGCCGAGTACCTGATCCCCATCGGCCGGAGCAACTCCGTCGCCCTGCGGGCCGGCTACTACCAGGCCCCGGATCCCTCCATCCACTACCTGGGGGGCGCCGACGCGGCCCATGCGATTCTCTATCAGACGACCTTCCCGGAGATGAAGGTGGACCACCACGCCACCTTCGGCGCCGGCTTCGTGATGTTCGGTCACCTGCAGATCGACATCGCCGGGGACCTGGCCCGCGACAAGGACAGCTTCGCCATCTCGGCGATGTACAACTTCTGATTGATCCCTCATCAAAGGATCCCCGCTCCAGTCCGGAGCGGGGTTTTTTTGTAATTCTCGACTTCAGCCTTTCCTAATAGTTCCCGCAAAATTGAGTGTACTCACACTTGAAAATTTCCATTTCCCTTGATAAAAGGACAAAATTGTCTTTCCCAACATTCTATTGGTGGAGGTTCTGATGAAAAAATTCTACTGGTCATTTCTCTTAGTGTGTTTACTTATCATGGGTTCTCAATTTTTATGTGCGTCACCCATTGAGCGAAAAATCGGAAGAGGATTACAGGCCAATCCAAATCAACAAATGTTTGATGCCGAATTCTCCGCTATGCGCATGAACGAGACTCACACCGGCACCTACGTGTACGATTTTCACTACCCGGTTGAAACAGACCATCCCATGAGAAAACTGTTCCCGGGTGCATCATTGTTTTATTTCCAATACTCAAATGTGTATGAAAAGGCGATTGATGCAGATAAAGTGCTTACAAACAATTGCGGGACTCGAATTACTTGGTGGTGTGAGTCGGATGAGGAGCTTTGTGACATTTTCTACGAAGCAGCACCCGGATACATCTGGGGTTATTGCGTTGCCGAGATACACCCTGGTTCCACTCTGGGTTGGAAAATCTGGCCACTTTCAAACGGCACCGGAGGCAGCGGGATAACCTTCCCTCCCGTAGTCGGCGATTGGCTGAGTGAGAAGTTTGACTATACCGATCTATCAGGCAACACAATTTCGATTGAAATGGTCCACTGCATTCAGATCGATCAATACGATTTCGTTGACAAGAAACCGTATTTCTATTTTTCTGTTCCGGAGGGAGTTACTGGAGTATTCGGAACATATTTATTCAGAGAGATAGCCTACGGGCGTCAGAACGAAACTCCCTTTTATTGTTATTCATGGGTGCTTACTGGAAGGCCTAATTATTGGAATTATTATCGTCCTATGATCAACCTCATCGAATAGCTGTTCAAATCACCGCTTGACAACGAGAAGGGCTTGAATATAATTCGACCTCTCTGCTGATCTTTAAACGTGTTCTATCCGTGCCGAAGTGGTGGAATTGGCAGACACGCTAGGTTCAGGGTCTAGTGGCCAATGTGGCCGTGGGGGTTCAAGTCCCCCCTTCGGCACCATGTTTCAACAGCCTGTCGCGAGAGCGACAGGCTTTTTTTTCGCCCGCCCCGGTGATCACGGCCAAATGACGACGGGTTGGATTGGGGGGACCGGCACGGCGGGGGAATCCGGACGGCAGTTACGGCATCCATCCATCAGATGAAAAGGATCCCGACCAGCTTCTGGTCACGCTTTACTTCACCACTGGATTGTAGTATTGGTCGTTGACAGGGGAAGTCGCCATGAGAGCAAAAGATCTCGCCATCGCCCGTGAGTTAAAGGCGCGGCTCGCCCGCTTTGCCGGGCTGGTCGACTTCAAGGTGTTCGGGTCGCGGGCCAGAGCCGCAGCCGATACCGACTCCGATCTGGATATCTTCATCGCCGTGGAATCGCTCGACGGCGAGACCAGAGAGAAGATTTCCGAAATCGTCTGGGAGGTGGGTTTCCAGAACGAGACCGTGATATCGCCGCTGATCTTCACGCGTGACGAGCTGGAAAACTCACCGTTGCGGTCGTCACCCATCATCGAGGTTATCGCCGAAGAAGGGGTAGCCGTATGACCGACCGGGACGCCCTCTTCGCCTTCCGCTTGCAAGAAGCGACAGAGACGCTGGCAGATGCGGAGCGCATGCTGACGAGCGGTTTCAGCCCGCGCTCCATCACCAATCGGGCCTACTACGCCATGTTTTATGCCGTCCTGGCCTTGTTTTTAAAAAACGGCATCAACCCAAAAACTTCGAAGCACGCGGGAGTGATCGCGGTCTTCGATAAGGAATTCATCCACTCCGGCAAGATCAACACCCGGTTTTCGAAATTGTTGCACCAGGCCGCCGAGGCACGCCAAATCACAGATTACAAAGAACTCGTGGTCATTACCGCCGAGGAGTCTGCGGGCCACGTAACCATCGCGAAAGAATTCATCCATGAAATCGAGCGGGTGTGCGCGTTGTGATTACTCAGCCTATGCGTTTGTTTAAAAGCATCGTGGCGGTATTGATCGGAGCCGTCGCGGGCTTCCTGCTTCACTACCTGTCCGCCTGCGCCGGATCCACCTGAGGCATCACCGGCAACCCGTTCCTCACCGTGCTGCTGGGCGGCGGGATGGGTTGGCTCATCGCCTCCGGCGGAGGCGCCCGGTCCGACGGTTCCGGCGGCAAGCCCCCGACGGCCGCCGGTCCTGAATCATGACGCCCGCAGCCGGCGCAGGGACGTGACGCGCGGAGCGTCCGCGTCCAGCCGACCGGCCATTCAGTTCCTATCGATTCATCGTCGGAACGTCCGGATCATCCGGGACCGGCTCGTGCGCCTTGCGGCCGTAGACCCGCTCGTAAGCGCGGCAATACGGACAGACGCTCCCTTCGATCCGACGGACGAACCAGAACGCGAACCCGCGCTGGCGTCGCCGGGCCCGGGTGCAGACGGGGCACTCCACGCAGCGCCGGGCCATGGCCCGGTCCCGGACGGTGACGGCGGTCGGCTCCATGATGGTCCTCTCCTGGGGTGGCGGCAGCGGCGGCGGGATGCCCGGCCGGCGCCGGCCGAAAAAAAGAGGCACCCGCAAGGGTGCCTCGTATATTTGGTGGAGCTAAGGGGATTTGAACCCCTGACCCCATGACTGCCAGTCATGTGCTCTTCCAGCTGAGCTATAGCCCCACGGCAAAGATCCATCCAGCGAGCACCCTTAATACCGCAGGGGTTCTTTATTGTCAAGACCATTTTCCGCTGTGGTATAATCCCGGCTTGAATTTCGGGCCGGGAGCACACCCACCATGGCGCGATATGCTGTGATCGGACTGGGGATTTTCGGTTTCCATGTCGCTCAGTCCCTGTACGAGAAGGGCCATGACGTCATCGCCGTCGACATCAGCGAGGAGATGGTGCAGCGCGCCCGTGACACCGCCTCCCAGGCGGTCCATGCCGACGCCACCGACCGCGAGACGCTCGAGGCGCTGGGCCTGCAGGACGTCGACTGCGCCATCATCAGCGTGGGTGAACGGATCGACAACTCGATCCTGATCACCCTGCACCTGGCCGAAATGGGCGTCAAGAAAATCGTGGTCAAGGCCGTCAACGACACCCATGGCAAGATCCTCCGGAAGATCGGCGCCACCGAAGTGGTTTTCCCCGAGAAGGAGATGGCCATCCGCACGGCCGACCGGTACAGCCACCGGGACGTGCTGGATCAGATCCCCCTGGGCGACGGCGTCACCATTCTGGAGCTGATCGTGCCCTCCTTCCTGGTGGGCAAATCCATCCTGGACGCCAAACTGCGGAAGGAATACGCGCTGAACGTCATCGGCATCAAGGAACTGCAGCCGGACGGCGGCCACGTCTTCGTACTCGCCCGCCCGGATTTCATCCTCAAGCGCACCGACGTGCTCGTCCTCGTGGGCCCGGATGACCGGGTGGAGGCGTTCAAGGGGATCCCGTCGTGAGCGAACCCGGCGCGCGTCGCCGGACCTGAACACCCGACCGGTTCAAACGTTATATATTAATGAAAGGAGGGATCGCACCGATGGTCATCACAACGTTTGCCGTGATCGGCGCCGGCACCATGGGCAACGGCATCGCCCAGACCGCCGCCACCGCGGGCCTGCGAGTGAAGCTGGTGGACACGCAGTCCACGCCGCTGGAGCGCGCCATGGCCACCATCGGCAAGAGCCTGGCCAAGTTCGTCGAGAAGGGCGTCATCACCGACGAGGCCCGGCAGCAGACCCTGGGTCGGATCACCCCGACCCCGTCCCTGGACGAGTGCGCCGACGCCGACTTCGTCGTCGAGGCGGTGTTCGAGGACTTCGCCACGAAGCAGGAGATCTTCCGGCGGCTGGACGCGCTCTGCCGTCCCGAGGTCATCCTGGCCAGCAACACGAGCTCGATCTCCATCACCCGCCTGGCGGCGACCACCCGCCGGCCCGACCGCGTCATCGGCATGCACTTCATGAACCCGGTCCCCCTCATGAAACTGGTGGAGATCATCCGCGGCATCGCCACGAGCGACGCCACCTATGCCGAGACCCGCGGCCTGGCCGAACAGTTCGGCAAGGTGCCGGTGGAGGTCAACGACTTCCCGGGCTTCATCTCCAACCGGGTGCTGATGCCCATGATCAACGAAGCCGCCTTCGCCCTGATGGAGGGCGTGGCCGGCCGGGAGGCCATCGACACCGTCATGAAGCTGGGGATGAACCACCCGATGGGGCCCCTGACCCTGGCCGACTTCATCGGCCTGGATGTCTGCCTGAACATCCTGGAGGTCCTGCACGAGGGATTCCGCGATCCCAAGTACCGGCCGTGCCCGCTGCTGCGGAAGATGGTCGACGCCGGCTGGCTGGGCCGCAAGTCCGGCCGGGGCTTCTACGAATACGACAAGTCCTGACAGGGAGGCGTACGCCGACGCACCGATGAACATCTGCCAGCGCTGCCACGCCCGCAATCCCGATTTCGCCCTCCGCTGCACCAAGTGCCACGCGGAGCTCACGCCGCCGGTGGTGCCCCACCAGTACCGGGACGAGGTGAACTACCTCCTGGACGACGCCGACCTGGAGCGGATCTCCACCATCGAGTTCAGCCTGAAGAGCTCGGAGAAGAACCTGGAGGAGCTCGTCGGCTACCTGGAGAAGCAGTTCCTCAACAACCTCTACCTGAGCATCTCGGTGGAGAAGATCATCGACGCGCTGGAGCAGCGCGGCGTGCTGGAGCGCAAGGAGCTGGAGCGGCGCGTCAAGGACGAGCTCAAGGGCCAGCTCTTCGGCCATGACCAGCGCCAGGACCTGGCCCGGCGGCTCGAGCCGGTGGCGGCCCGCTACCGCGGCCCGGCGCCGCAGTTCAAGCGGTACATCCGCCTGGCCGTGCCGCTGCTCTACACCGCCCGGCACCGCCGCGGCGTGCAGCTGCTGGAGCAGGCGCTGGCCCTGGACGCCGAGAACGAGGGGGTGCTGCGGGTGCTCGCCGAGCTGCATTTCATCGCCGGCCGCCAGGCGGCCGCCCGGCGCTGCCTCGAGCGGCTCCTCCAGCGGCATCCGGAGCACGCGCCGGCCAATCTGCTCATGGGGCTGATCCAGATCAAGCGCGGCCGGTTCGAAGACGCGCAGTCGCACCTGGAGGCGGCCGGCCAGCGGGCGCCGCGGGCGTTCGCGCCCCAGTTCCTGCTGGGCGTCACCCGCTTTCTGGCGGAGGATTTCAAGCACTCGGGCCGGACGTTCCGCTCCGCGTTCCAGGCGCGGCCGCTGCCCCGGGTGTCGCTGCTGAGCTCCGTCGCCTATTACCTGGGCGACGCCACGCGGGAAGCGGCCGCGGGCACCCGCAAGGTCACGCCGCGGCTCGGGCGCACCGCGTTCTTCCATTTCCTGGCCGGGCTCATCGAGCGGCGGCGGCGGCAGCCGCAGCGCGCCGATCACCACTTCGAACAGGTGGTCCGGCACAACCCGCGCTGGCAGCCGGTGATTGAGCAGGTGCGCACCGGCGATCCGGCCACGGTCCGGCGGACCGAGGTCCGAATCTTCACCTCCCGGATGCACCGGGAGATGGAATCGCTGATGGGCCTGCTCATCAGCGAGATCCAGTCCATGGAACCATAACTGATCAGAGGAGCACATATGGCCAACGAACGCGACCAGAAGAGCAAGGCGATCGAGACGGCGCTCAGCCAGATCGAGCGCCAGTTCGGCAAGGGATCCATCATGAAGCTGGGCGACCGGCCCCGCGACCTGGACATCCCGGTGATCCCCACCGGCGTGCTGTCCATCGACGCGGTCCTCGGGGTGGGCGGCTGGCCCAAGGGCCGGATCGTCGAGATCTACGGCCCCGAGTCCAGTGGCAAGACCACGCTGGCCCTGCACGCCATCGCCGCCGCCCAGCGGCAGGGCGGGTCCGCCGCCTTCATCGACGCCGAGCACGCGCTGGACCCGATCTACGCCAAGAAGCTGGGGGTGGACACCGACGAGCTGCTGGTCTCCCAGCCCGACCACGGGGAGCAGGCCCTGGAGATCGCCGAGCTGCTGGTGCGGAGCGGCGCCGTCGACATCATCGTCATCGACTCCGTGGCCGCCCTGGTCCCCAAGGCCGAGCTCGACGGCGAGATGGGCGACTCCTTCATGGGGCTCCAGGCCCGGCTCATGAGCCAGGCGCTGCGCAAGCTCACCGCCATCGTGGCCAAGTCGAAAACCTGCCTGATCTTCATCAACCAGGTCCGCGAGAAGATCGGGGTTATGTTCGGCAATCCCGAGGTCACCACCGGCGGCCGGGCGCTGAAGTTCTACTCCAGCATCCGGGTGGACATCCGCCGCATCGGCTCCATCAAGATCGGCGAGGAGGTCGTGGGCAACCGGACCAAGCTCAAGATCGTCAAGAACAAGATCGCCCCGCCCTTCCGGGAAACGGAATTCGACATCATCTACTCCGAGGGCATCTCGCGCGAGGGCGATCTTCTGGACCTGGGCATCAACCTGAAGGTCGTGGACAAGAGCGGCGCCTGGTTTTCCTTCGACGGCATGAAGCTGGGCCAGGGGCGCGAGAACGCCAAGCAGTTCATCAAGGACAATCCCGACGTTCAGGCGAAGATCGAGCCGCTGGTGCGCGAGAAGATGGGCCTGGTGCGGACGCCCGGCGACGCCGAAGCAGCGGCGGCCGGGGACGAGGAGGCCTAGCGCGCGAGCCACGGCCGGTCCGCCCGACCGCCTCCCCTGGTGGCGGAGGGAGGGTGAGACCCGGGCGATGGTCCGACTGAAGCGGTGACGGGATGGGCGACATCCGGAAGGACATCGAAGGGCTGCGGCGGGAGATCCGGCATCACGAGCATCGCTACTACGTGCTGGATACGCCGGAGATTTCCGACTTCGAGTTCGACCAGCTCATGCGCCGCCTCCAGGAGCTGGAGGCGGCGCATCCCGAGCTGGTCACCCCCGACTCGCCCACACAGCGCGTGGGCGGCGAGCCGGCCGAGGGGTTCGATGTCCACGTCCACGCCGCGCCCATGCTCAGCCTCGACAACGCCTACTCCCTGGACGAACTCCGCGAGTTCGACGCCCGGGTGCGCAAGCTCATCCCCGGCGAGGCGGTCGCCTACGCCGCCGAGCTCAAATTCGACGGCCTGAGCATGTCGTTGCTCTACGAGAACGGCCGGATGGTCAAGGCCGTCACCCGGGGCGACGGCCTGCGCGGCGAGGTGGTCACCGCCAACATCCGGACCATCCGGACCGTGCCGCTGATGCTGGAAGCTCGCGGCGCCGGCGAGCGGGAGCCGGCGGGGCCGTCCGCCGCCGGCCGTCTCGAGGTGCGCGGCGAGGTGGTGATGCCGCTGGCGAGCTTCGAGCGGGTGAACCGGTCGCGGCGGGAGGCGGACGAGGCGCCGTTCGCCAATCCCCGCAACGCCGCCGCCGGCACGGTGCGGACGCTGGACGCCCGCGTGGTGGCCGGCCGCCGCCTGGACTTCTACGCCTACGGACTCCTGGTCGAAGGCGCCGCGCCGCTCCCCACCCATTTGGACACCCTGCGCTGGCTGAACCGCCACGGATTCAAGACGAGCCCGCTGGTCCGCGAGTGCGCCGATCTCGCCGCGCTCGAGGCCTTCATCGAGGATGTCCGCGGCCGGATGCCCGATCTCCCCTTCGAGATCGACGGCGTGGTGGTCAAGGTCAACGCCGCGGCGCTGCAGGCGCGCCTCGGGGCCACCGCCAAGATCCCGCGCTGGGCCGTCGCGTACAAGTACCCGGCCCGGCAGGCCACCACGCGGGTGCTGCACATCGCCGTCCAAGTGGGCCGCACCGGGGCGCTCACCCCCGTGGCCGAGTTCGATCCGGTGCTCCTCGACGGCTCCACGGTGAGCCGGGCCACCCTGCACAACCCGGAGGAGGTCCGGCGGCTGGACGTCCGCGTGGGCGACTGGGTGCTCATCGAGAAGGGGGGCGACGTCATCCCCAAGGTGGTCCAGGTGATCACCAGCCGCCGCGCGGGCGAGCTCCCCGAGTTCGTCATGCCGGAGCGTTGCCCGGTCTGCGGCGGCACGGTCCACCGCCCCGAGGGCGAGGCAGTGGCGCGGTGCGAGTCGGCCGACTGCCCGGCCAAGCTCAAGGGATCACTCCTCCACTTCGCCTCCCGCCGGGCCATGGACATCCAGGGCCTCGGCGAGGCGCTGGTGGACCAGCTCGTGGACAAGGGACTGGTGGCCGGCGTGGCCGACCTCTACACCATGGACTTCGACACGGTTGTGGCGCTGGAGCGGATGGGCCGCAAGTCGGCGGAAAATCTGTTCGCCCAGATCGACGCCAGCCGCGCCCATCCCCTGCACCGGCTCCTGTTCGGCCTCGGCATCCGCTTCGTGGGCGAGCGCACGGCGCAGCTGCTGGCGCGGCGTTTCGGCGCCCTCGACGCCGTGATGGCCGCGCCGGAGGAGGAGCTGCGCGCCACCGAGGAGGTGGGCCCGGTGGTGGCCGAGAGCATCCGGGCTTTCTTCGCCGAGCCGCGCAACCGGGCGCTGGTGGAGCGCCTGCGCGCCGCCGGTCTCAACCTGGCGGAACCGGAAGCGCCGCCGGCCCCCGCCGGCGGCGAGGATTCGTTTTTCGCGGGCAAGACGTTCGTGCTCACCGGCACGCTGGCGGCCATGAGCCGCGACGAGGCGGCCGACACGATCCGCGCCCGGGGCGGCACGGTCACCGGCTCGGTGAGCAAAAAGACCCACTACCTGGTGGTGGGCGCCGACGCCGGCTCGAAGCTGGCCAGGGCGCAGGCGCTGGGCGTGGCGGTGCTGGACGAGGCCGCGTTCCTCGAAAAGTTGAAGGCAGTCTGAATCACCACAGAGACACAAGGGCACAAGAGGATTGGATGGGTGAATGGGTGAATGGGTGAGCAGATGCGAACATTTAAACATTCAAACGTTCAAACCTTCAAACAGTTCGATTACGATCACGAGCACGATTACGAGCACGATTACGATTACGAGCACGAATACGATTACGAGTAAGAATCGAGGGAGCGAGAACGAGCCGCGAGCCTCGAGTCTCGAGTCCCGTAGATCGATGCTGCGAATAGAGGCAACTACCGATGATCGCGCCAGTCACCGACCCTGAGATTCTCGAAGGCTACAACACCGACGCGCTGGGCTACCGCGGCGCGCCGGAGGGGCTGTTCCGCCCCGCCGAAGAGGCCGAGGTGCGCGACATCCTGGCGTGGGCCTCGGCGGAGCGACGGGCGGTCACGCCGGTGGGCCTGCGCTCGTCCACCACCGGCAGCTGCGTGGCGCCGTCGGGATACCTGCTGAGCCTGGAGCGGTTTCAGACCCCGCCCGACATCCGCCCCGACACGCGTACCGCCGTGGTCCAGCCGGGCTTGAATCTCGCCCAACTCAAGGCGCAGCTCGAGGCGCACGGCTTGTTCTTCCCGCCAGACCCAACGAGCGAGCCCGACTGCTGCATCGGCGGCGCCGTGGCCACCAACGCTTCCGGCGCCCGCAGCCTCAAGTACGGGGCCATCCGCAACTGGGTGCGCCGGCTGCGGGTGGTGCTCGCTTCCGGCGAGGCGCTGGAGCTGCACGCCGCGGCGGTGGACAAGAACGCCGCCGGCTACTACGGCTTCCAGGATCCCATCCAGTTCTTCATCGGCTGCGAAGGGACCCTGGGCGTCATCACCGAGATCGAGCTCCGGTGCCTGCCCCTCCCCGCCGATTACCTCTCGCTCTACGCCTTCTATCCCGATGAGGCTGCGGCCCTGGCCGCGGCGGCCGCGTTCCGGGAAAGCGCCCCCGGCGTCCGTTGCCTCGAGTACTTCGACGGCGGATCGCTGGCGCTCATCCGCGACGAGAAGGGCGCCGCCGTGCCGGGTGGCGCCGGCGGCATGCTCTTCATCGAGGAGGAGGCGCCCGCAGGGGGCGTCGACGCGCTGCTCGAGGCATGGCTGGAGCGGCTGGAGGGGAGCGGCGCCCTGGTGGACGACACCATGGTGGGCGACACCCGGGCGCGGAAAGAGGAGATGAAGGCACTCCGCCACGCCATCCCGTCCACGCTGAACGAGCGCGGCATCCGTTGCCGCGGCGCCGGCGGCGGCAAGGTCTCCACCGACTGGGCGGTGCACCACACCCGGATCGCCGCGATGTTCCCCGCCGTCCGTGCCATCTGCCGGGCGCACGGCCTGGACGAGGTCTACGGCTACGGCCACATCGGCAACGGCCATCCCCACTTCAACATCGTGGCCGCCGACGCCGACGCCAAGGCCCGGGCCAAAGCGGCCGTCCACGAGATGTGCCGGCTGGTCCAGGCCGCCGCCGGCACGGTGAGCGCCGAGCACGGCATCGGCAAGGTGAAAAAGGAATTCCTCCCCTACTGCTTCCCGCCCCAAGCCATCGAGTGGATGCGCGCCTTCAAGCGCGAGCTCGACCCCGCCCTCATCCTCGCCCCCGGCAATATTTTCGATTTCTAGAAAGCGCGTTCACCACGAAGGCACTAAGGACACAGAGCCTTCTCTTTCGTCCTCGTAATCGTAATTCGTGATCGTAATCGTGATCGTAATCGTGATCGAGGCTCGAGGCTCGAGGCTCGAGACTCGAGGCTCGTTACCGATCATCGGACATCGAACTTCGGACCCGGGACCTGGGTTCTGGGCCCAGGATCACAGAATCCGGATCCTGTCACCCATTCACCGGTTCACCCATTCACCTAACACAACGCTTGTCAAAAGATTGGAGGCATCTCCAATCCACTATCTCCTATCTTCTTACCGTTTACCGTTCACTGTTTGCTATTCGCCCAGCCGGCGCCGGCGGGCGCTCACTTGGCCGCGGCCGGGACGATGACGGCCTTGACGATGTAGTCGAGCTTCGGAAAGCGGGCGATCAGGTACCGGTTCCCCTCCTCCTGCATGCGCCCCTGGTCGGGGCCGCGGCCGCGGGGCGCCCCCTCGCCGTAGCCCGAGTACAGGGTGTCGACCACATCCATTCCCTGCACCACCCGGCCGAACGGGGCGAAGCCCATGCCGTCCAGGTTGGTGTTTTGGTCGTCGAAGTTGATGAACACCTGGGTGGTCCGGGTGTTGGGCCCGCGCATGGCGAACGACACGAAGCCGCGCAGGTTCGACTTGACCACCGGATCGTCGGTGAGGGTGGCGCCGTTCCAGGTGGCGTTCACCGCCGGATCGCCGTTGATCCCGAACTGCACCATGAACCCGGTGATGACCCGGAAGAAGCGGCAGCCGTCGTAGTAGCCGCTCTTGACCAGCTTGTAGAAGCGGTCCGCTCCCCGGGGCGCCCAGGCGCGGGTCACCTCGATGACGAACACGCCCTTGGACGTCTCGAACCGGGCCTGGTAAACGGCGGGCGCCTGGTCCTTCGACTTGGCGGCTGTCTTCGGCTGGGCGGCCGACTTGGGCTTGGCCGCGGTCTGCTGGGCGGAGGCTGCGGCGGCCGCCAGCAGCAGCGCCAGCGCCAGCCCAAGGTATCGGATCATTCGTTGCATGGGTCATTCTCCTGTGTGATGAGATCGGGCATGTGGCGCGGAGTCCTGCTGGAAATCCACCCGCCCATGATAACAAAAAAGCCCGGCGGGAGAAATATCCCCCGGCTGAAAAATGGCTCCTGAGGTAGGACTTGAACCTACAACCCGCCGGTTAATCCCGTCCCGCATTGGCGGGAGACTCTGCCGATTGAACGGATTCACATCGTGAACAACAGGAATACGATCTGAATCCAGTTGCTTCCAGGTGATCTTCGCTTGTGCTTGCACAAATACTGATAGATTTATAATCTACTTCTGATCGCCCGGACCGGACTTCGGTTAAAATAGGGCGGTTCATTTCCAGGCGGATACTTATCCGGGGAGAACATGCGCGTGTTGCACCGTCGAGTCGCTTCCGTTGTCCGTATCCAAGCCTTCGGGCTGGTGCTCGGCGCCTTGCTGGCATTTCCGCTCGCAGCCGACCAGACGGCCGAGCGCCCATTGCCAGCCCACCAGCAGTTTCTGGACGAGGTCTTCGACAAGATCCTCGACTGGGAACGCCACCCGCCCCGGCCCAACCACCGGGAGCGCCGGATCACCACCGACTACGACGGCGACAAGGTGTCCGAACGGCTGGAGGAAATCTACCGGATCACCTGGTACCGCGAGCAGCCGGTCTACGTGCTCGAGGCCAAGAACGGCAAGCCCATGCCGGCGAACTATATTCAATCGCAGGAAGCGCGGAAAAAGAAAGCCATCGACGACGAGATTGCCAACCCCTCCAACAAGGAAAAAATCCAGGCGATCTACCTCACGCCGCTCCTGCAGCGGTACAGCTATAAGCTGATGGGTCGCGAACACCTGGGGGACCGTACCGCCGTCAAGGTCCGGTTCGACCCGATCCCGGGCAAGTTTCCCGAGCAAAAGATCGCGTCCAAGATCATGGAGAACGTGTACGGCTACGGCTGGGTCGACGAAAACGAGAAGGAACTGATGCAGGCGGTGGTGGACAACAATGGCTCCATTCACATTGGCTGGGGCATCCTGGCCAACATCAGCCAGCTGCACATCCACTACACCCGCCACTACCTGCCGGAGCAGCGTTTCTGGTTCGTCCGCAGCCTGAAGGTCCGGGCGAAGGTGCGCATCTTCTTCTGGACCTCCTACAACCGCCTCGTCGAGTCCACGTTCTACGACGTCAACGCGCCGGACATCGCCGGGATCAAATACGCAGAACCCAAACAGTGACCATGGGAGCGAACACACCCAGACGCTCCGCATAAAATTATTGACAGTATTGATGCCCTTTGGTAGATTACCCCTCTCTGAAGGGCGGCTTGAATTCCCGTCAGACATTGACAATTCAACGTTCCTGAGTAGCTCAATCGGCAGAGTCCCGCCGACGGCGGGATTAACCGGCGAGCGTTGATAACAAGATTGTTCCTGAGTAGCTCAATCGGCAGAGCAGCCGGCTGTTAACCGGCGGGTTGTAGGTTCAAGTCCTACCTCAGGAGCCATTTTTCAGCCGGGGGAGATTTTCCCCGGCTTTTTTTTCATGTACTGGGTCTACATTCTGCAGAGTCAGTCCACCCGCCGCTTCTACTGCGGCCACACCGGCGACTTGGAAAACCGGATTCGCCAGCACAATGATCCAGCTTATCGGCTCACGCGAACGACCAAACGGTTTCCCGGTCCATGGCAGCTCGTTTGGCAGGGCGGATGCGCCACGCGCGGCGAAGCTATGATTCTTGAGAAACGGATCAAGAAACAGGGCATCGGCCGATTCCTCGAGCGCGCTCAATCGGCAGAGTCCCGCCGGAGGCGGGATTAACCGGCGGGTTGTAGGTTCAAGTCCTACCTCAGGAGCCATTTTTCAGCCGGGGGGATATTTCCCCCGGCTTTTTTTAATAGCGTGGCCGTCGGCTTGATGAACGGTAAAGCCATCGGCGGGACAGCCGCCCATCACAGCAGCGCCCACGCGCCCCAGGACAGACACCGCGTGGCCGATTGCCGCCCCTCTGACACACCGCCCCATCGATCGGCGGCCCTGCAGCTAGCGCCCGCTGGGATAGACTTCCGCGACCGCCTCCGCCGCCGCCTCGGCCATCATGTCGTACAGCACCACCTCGTCGGGCACGGGCACGTCGTGGCGGTGCGCTTCCGACCACTTCGCCAGCTCGTCCTGGAGCGGATCCACGGCGTCCACGAAGGCCTTCTTCTCCGCCAGCGGCACGCTCCGCATGAAGTGGTCGCGCTCCACATCGTCGCCGATGGCCCACGTCCGGGCGTAATCCAAGAGGTGCCGCAGGTGCTCCGGGATCCGGTTCGGATCGATGGACACGCCATCCGCCTCGGCATAGCGGGAGGTGATCTCAACGGGCTCGACGGCCGGAGACACGCCGGCCGCCGGCTGATCGCCGGCCGGCGACACCGGCGGCTCATCGCCGCGATCACCCAGGTTCCAGACGACCGCCACCACCACCACGATCAACAGCACCAGGGCCGCGACAATCAGCACAATCGTCATCATGGCTGTCTCCTCGTTCGAGAATGCGCCAGTTCGTCCCGGACGCGGCGCAGCAGCAGCGCCAACGACTCCTCCCACCGCGCGAACGCGTCCAGCCACTGGCACGTGCCCAGCAGGTAGCGCATGCCCCCGGTCGGTTCCACCGGTTCCAGGCGCAGGGGGATGATCAGGGCCTCTTGCCGCAGGCCGGCTTCGATTTCCCGGAGGACATGCGGGGACAGGTTGGACGCGCTCGAAAAGACCACCACGACGATCCGGGCGCCTTCGATGCCGCGCATGATGGCATCCGGATACGACTCGCCGGGCAGGATGTTCCGGGGCGCAATCCAGCAGGCCGTTCCCCGGGATTCCAGGTGCTGGCAGACGGCCCAGGCGTGGGCGAAATCGGTGGACGAATAGCTGATGAACACCGGCGGCTCCCCGCCAGGGCCCGGGGCCGCGGCAACCGGCCGGTCCGCCTGCAGGCGCAGCTCCAGCATGCGATGCAGCTCGTTGGCTCCGAACGTCGCCGCCGCCATGGCCAGAAGCTCCGGACGGGCCGCGATCTCGGCGGAGGGGAGCCCGGTCAGCAGCATGTCCGCAAACGCTCCCTCTTCCAGCGGCGAGCCCCGGAAGCCGAAGCGCCCCATGGTGTCGTCAAAATACCTCTCCACCGCCGTGGTGACGGCCTCGGCTGCTTCCGGCTGCCATACGCCCAGAAATTCATCGCAGAAGAAACCGGGGGACAGGAGCCGGTTGGCCAGCGCCGACTGCAAAGCGACGATCTTCGCTGGAAAGGGTGAATCGAGCCTGAGGGCGGCAAGGAGCTTGCGGACGGCCCGCTCCCGTTCCCGGTCCGGGAGCAGCGGCCAGCAGTTGCACTGGTACACCAGCCGCGTGTCCGCCAGCTCCGGCATCGGTGTCAACTGGTCGATCAACGGAAAGAGCCGGAAATCGGTGGCCAGAGACATTCCGCCGTGCCGGTACCCCTGATGATTGAGCCAGAACTGGCAGGGTGGCAGGTCCTCCACCACCCGGGCAAATTCCTCCCGGGTGGCGACCGGCCGGGGCTCACCTGCGGCGGGCACGGCGCGCGCCAGCGCATCGACCCGGTGCTCCGCCTCCTGCGGCGAGGACGCGTTCAGCAGCAACAGGACGTCCCGATCACCGGCACGGCAATCCAGCCGCAGGGCGAAGCCGCCTCCTCCGGGTTGGAGCAGGATCTCCCGCCATGGGGCCGGCAGCAGCGTCGCGGATTCCGGTGGCCGCCGGACCGCGGCGACGCTGATCACCTGATGCCCGTGCTCGAATTGGGCGGTGTAGATGACAGCCATATCGGTCAGGAGATGCGCTTGAGCCGAGACGCGGCCGGACGCTCAGGCGGCTGGTCGCCTCCCTGCGGCTCCTTCTTCTCGGCCCCGGCCAGAACACTCCGGCGCGATTCGCGCTGGACCGTGAAATCGATGGCCTGATCGATCTTGTGCTCCTCCATCTTCAGCCGCACCAGGCTGCTCACCGCCAGATGCAGTTGCTCCGTGAGGAAGTTGGCGTCCATCAGGTCATATTCGCTGGGGATCATCACCGCAGCCACCACCCGGTTGGCCACCGCGTCTTTCCCGCTTTCCCGTTCGATCCCTTTCGCCATCTGCTGCTCGGTCCACGTGCCGGCGTTCACATGGGTATCCCACCCCACATAGAGGTCGTCGCCGTGCGTCACGATGTGGACGAATCCGGCGGCGCGGCGGTAGCGCAGCACGATCTGCTCGCGCTCCACCTTGCCGTCGACGCCATGGTGCCAGATCCGCTCCGGGATCACAGTGAACAGCGGATCCGCGCCGGCGGTCAGCCGCTGCAGCAGTGCCTGACGGAATTCATCGGCCCGGGAGCCCAGGTTCTGGATGCTTGCCTGCCAGGAATCCAGGCGCAGGAGCGTCCGCGGATCCTGAGGCGGCCGACCGGTGGTGAGCACGAAGGTCTTGCGGCGCGACTTGAAGAACCACAGCCCGATGAACAGGCCCACGCCTAGGAGCTGCCCGACGGGAACGCCCACCGGCAGCAAGAACAGCACCAGGGCCAGCAGCGAGAGGCCGAGACTCAGCCAATCCCGGCCGAAACAGGTAACCCGGTTGGCGGGGCGCCACAGGTCCCAGCCAAACTGCCGGACCTGGGAAAACCGCGGCATGGGCCGGACCTTTTCGGCGGTGAGGTACTGCTGGATGCTGTCCAGGTCCCGGTTGCGGAGTTCGATGACGCCGGACACCACGCGGGTCTGGACGCCGGTGCGCAATTCCACGGTGTACAGGTGCTCGAAGCGGTGGTAATCGAACCGCTCGATGGTCACCTGCAGCGATCCGCGCAGACTCAGGTTCCGCGTGGTCTGCGGCACCGCGAACTCGAAATGCACCCAGATCTCCGGGGCGTCTTCCGGCGATTTGTAGCCCACCACGTCGATGCCGGGCCGCGACCAGAAGGTCTCCATGCGCTCATACAGCTCGTCGCGCAGCGCGACGGCGCGCGAATAACTGTTGCTCTCGTTCCGGGCCGTCACCAGCGATTCCAGTTCCCTCGCCGCCGGGGCGGCCGCCGCCGCAGTCTTGGCCGTGCCGCTCCGGCCGCGGAACACCGCGATGGCCCCCAGAAGGATCAGGAAGCTCCCGGTGCCCCAGACCAACGGCGAGAACCTGGAGTAGGCCTGCAGCCACTCGCTCCCGGCGTAACTGCCGAATAGGTCGCTCAACAGTTCCCGGGTCGGTTCAAACCGTTCGCCCAGGATCAAGAGTCTCCAGACCCCGCCGTTCAGGCCGGAAAGAAAGAAACCCGCCGCCAACAGTCGGAACCGGCTGCCGGCTTTCCAGAACAGAACGGCGGCGATCAGTTCGAGCAGAAAAAGGAAATTGACAATGGATTCGATGAAATCGCTTTCCATATACCCTCCGCGTCATGGCGTTCTTTTGGTCCGGCCCGCTGGAGCCCGGATCCACGAGGGGGATCCGGCGCCAGCCCGCTCCCCGCATGACGGGCAATCTCAGCGGCAAGACGGGATGCCCGCCTGCACGGAACGCGAGCGGGATACGGGTCACAAGCCGTCGACTTGCGCTGCCCGGACATTCGGCGTTCATGCTCCGAGCCACAACGGTCACTCACCCTGGCTGAAAGGCCGTCTCTTCCTGGAAAGATGGCACCAATATAGGCAACAACGAGCCGCGAGTCAAGCGGACCGCTCCCGGATCTTCGGGCAAATTGGCTGGCGGCACGGCTTGCGGTGGGAGCCAAAATCCATGTGCCGACCGGATTGTGTCGGCCCCCCGGGCGGATCAACCGGAATCCGCAGTGCTATAATGGCGGCACAACTGATCCCGGATGTGCGATCGGACCGGCGCACTGAGTGAGGAGGCGACTATGAATCCCGCGGATGAGCAGACCCATGAACAGATCGGCGAGTTGTTCCAGGAACTGACCAAGTACACCCCCGACCACATTCCGGCCGGGCGGCAACCGTCGGAGGAACCGGCGGCGTTCAAGGAGTACCCGGCGGCGGACGCCGTGATCCCGCTGGCCGCCGCCCCGCCAGACCTGCAGTTCAACCTCTGGCAGGCGCTGGCGCACCGGCGCTCCCGGCGCGAATTCGCCGCCGGCGCCATTCCCTTCGCCAGCCTGGAGGCGCTGCTGTGGGCCGCCCAGGGGGTGACGGAGCGATCCTTCGGCTACCTGTTGCGCACGGCGCCGTCGGCCGGGGCGCTCTACCCGGTGGAAACCTACCTCTATGCCCACGCCGTGGAGCGGCTGGCCCAGGGGATCTACCACCTGAACATCCCCCGCTGGGCGCTGGAGCGGATCCGGACCGGCGACGCGAGCCGGCTGCTGGCCCACGCCGCGCTGGACCAGGGCATGGTGAGCCGGGCCGCCGTCACGTTCGTCTGGACGGCGGTGGTGCCCCGCTGCAGCTGGAAGTACGGCCAGCGGGCCTACCGGTACATCTACCTCGACGCCGGCCACATCGCCGAAAACGTGGCCCTGGCCGCCGGGGCGCTGGGCCTGGGCTGCTGCGCCATCGCCGCGCTGTACGACGGGGAGGTCAACAAGCTGCTGGGAGTGGACGGCCGGGAGGAGACGGCGATCTACATGACCACGGCGGGACCGGCGCTCAAATAGCGCCGCCCGGCCAACCGGCGGGGTACGGCCGGCGGCCGGGCGGCGGGTGCATCACCCGTGCATTGCGCTACCGGCGGCGTGCGGACAGATCCGCCCCCTCGTCGTCACCGTCGGGACGGTGGCGGGGCGGGCTGAGGTGGTACGCCTCGTCGAGCACCTTCAGCACCAGGCGCTTGTACTCGACCTGCTCGTCGGTCAGGGCGGCGGCCACCGCCGCGGCGAACTGCTCCCACAACTCGCCGCGCTCGTACTCCAGCACCATGATGTCGAACTGCAGCGCGACGATCTCAGCGAAGTTCTCCTCCCAGTTCTCGCGCAGGATGCGGATCTCCTTCAGGATCGCCCCGATCTCGGCGTACTTGTCGATCAGGCTCTGGCGGTGCGCCACGGCCAGGGTGTCCAGCGCCGCCACCTGAGCGTCACTCAGGCCCAGCTCGGTTTTGAGCTCCGCCATGAGGAGCGTTTTCCGCTGCTCCCCCCAATCGGGATCGTCGGCCCACGCGCTGCCGGCCAGGGCCAGCATCAGCACTCCGGTCATCAGGATCAGATTCCGCTTCATGGTTACCTCCAGGGGATCTTGTTATCCGGTTAAACCCCCCGGCGCCGTCCCGGTTGCACGGAATTTTCAGCCGGCGTCCATGACAGGCCCGCCGCATTCTGATAGGATGGAGCGGGTGCATCCCGAACCGTACACCCTGGAGCTTTCCGTATGGCCCGTTTCGCCGCTCTGGACATCGGCACCAACTCCATCAAGGCCGTGGTGATGGAACGGGACGCGGCCGGCGCCTGGTCGGTGCTCTCCGACCGCGTCGTCGTCGCCCGCCTGGGTCTGGGAGTCAAGGAGACCGGCCGGCTGGACCCGGCCGCCATGGACCGGGCGGCGGAGGCAGTGGCTGCGCTGCTCCAGGAGGTCCGCCGCGCGGGCGCCGCGGACGTGGCGGCCGCCGGGACCATGGCGCTGCGGACCGCAGCCAACTCCGGCGAGTTTCTGGACCGGGTGCGCCAGTCGCTGGACCTGGACGTGGCCGTCCTCAGCGGCGAGGAAGAAGCCCGCCTGTCGTTTGCCGCCGCAGCGGCCGGCGGGCTGGCCCGCGGCGACTGCCTCGTCGCGGACATCGGCGGCGGCAGCACCGAGCTCATCCTGGGCGGCCCCAGCGGACCGGACGTCCGACATAGCCTTCCCCTGGGCGCCCTGCACTGCACCGAGCGGTTCCTGACCGGCGATCCGCCGCCCGAGACTTCCTTCCAGCGGGCGGCCGACGCCGTAGACGCCGAATTGGCCGCCCTGCCGCCGGCTCCGTTATCCGCGGCGACGCTGGTGGGCATCGGCGGCACCGTCACCACGCTGGCTGCGATCCGGTTGGGGCTGCGCGTCCACGACGGCGCGGCGATCCACGGGCTGGCACTTGAAGCCGCGGTGATCACCGAGTTGCTGGAGCTGCTGCGCCTGCTGCCGCTGGCCCGGCGGCGCCAGCTCCCGGGTCTGCCGCCCGAGCGGGCGGACATCATCCTCGGCGGCACCTTGATCCTCACCCGGATCCTCGCCTGGTCCGGCCACGATTCGCTGCGGGTCTGCGGCTGGGGGCTCCGCCACGGCCTGCTGTTGGACCGGTTCGGACGGTCCTTCGAACCGAAATAACTCACCGTCTTCAGAAAAAATTACACCATCCGAACCCACCGGCTTGCCCGTTTATAATCTTTATAATCAACTAGTTAGAATCGTGTCGCGTCTTGTCGTGCTATGACGCTTGCCCGCCGCTCATTTGCGCCTTACCGTGGTCTCAGATGATGTTATTTCCCAACTCAGGAGCGGTTGGCCATTTTGTAACCGAATCTTCAGGGGGGTACAGAATGACCAACCGCTTGTTTTTTCCAGCTCACCCAACATTTGGCGGACGGCGAGAGACTCAATCCGCATTCACGAAATACGTCTGAGAGATATTCGGGTGCATTGGGGCGGGAGTGTCCCGGTGGCCGGGATGGCCACCGGGTGATGGGACAGGGGGATGTCAGTCGGCGGGGACGAACTCGTCTTTGCCGACCCCGCAGTCGGGGCAGACCCAGTCGTCGGGAATGTCTTCGAACGCGGTGCCCGCGGCGATGCCGTTGTCCGGATCCCCCACCGCCGGATCATAGACGTAGTTGCAGATGGCGCAGACGTACTTTTTCATGGGTGCATCCTCCTGACGAATATGACAACCATATCCTATTTCAGCACATCTCGGTCCGTCCCGCCAAGCTGAAACTGATCCCGGAGACCGGTTCCCGGTCGACTCGGCTTGCACCGCCGCACCGCCGGCATAAAACGGGCGGCCCATCCTCGATCCGGCGGATCGGGGACGGGCCGCTGATGATGGTCGCCAAACGACGCCGGCGGATGGAGATCAGGCCATGCCGGTGCCGCCATCGAAGGCGGAACGTTCCTGCTCCCGGAACCAGGCAGCCGGATCGCTGAGGAAGTGTTTCATCTCGGACAGGGCGGTATGATGCCCCTTCTCCTCGGCGATCATGTGCTGGATGAATTCCTTCTCCAGCCGGTCCTCGGCGACTTTCAGCTGGTCTTCGTAGAACCGGACCGACTTGAATTCGAAATCGATGCCCACCGTGAGAGCTTCGAGGTCCCCGGTGTCCGTCTTGATGTTCTGGCCATGGGCGGCGGCCAGCTCGCGGAACACCTTGCCCAGGTCCTCGTGGCCGACGGTCATGGACTTCCACGCATCGCTCCAGGCGTGTTTCCCCTTGAGCTGGGTGTAGATCGCCTGGATCCGCTGGATGTGAATGTCCTCGTCCTTCTGGAGCATCGTGAAAATCTTCTGACCCAACGGGTTGTGGCTGGTTTTGAGGGCCTTGCCGTAGAACTCCTTGCCCTTGCTTTCCATCTCCAGGGCGGTGGTGAGCATGGCCATGGAACGGTCGTAACAGTGCGTCATCTCAGTACCTCCTTCAGATTCCGGTCGGCTCAGAGGGTGCGGATGTGCGCCAGGACGGACTCGTAGTCCGGCTCCTGCGCGATCTCAGGCACCAGTTGGAAATAGGACACCCGGCCCTGGCGGTCGATCACGAGCACCGCCCGGGCCAGCAGGCGCAGCTCCTTGACGAGCAGGCCGTAGGCCATTCCGAACGATGCCTCGCGGTGGTCGGACAGGGTGACCACCCGGTCCACGCCGGCCGCGCCGCACCACCGGGCCTGGGCGAACGGCAGATCCATGCTGATGGTGAGCACCACGGTGTCGGCCCCGAGCCGCGTGGCCTCCTGGTTGAAGCGGCGGGTCTGGGCGTCGCAGACGGGCGTGTCCAGCGACGGAACGGACGAGATCACCACCACCTTGCCGGCATACTGCTCCAGCGCCACCGGCGCCAAATTGTTCCCCAACGCCGTGAACGGGGCAGCCGGCTGCCCCACCGTCACCGGCCGGCCTTCGAGCGTCAGGGGGCCGCCTTTGAATGTCACGATGCCTTTGCGTTCGGTCATGCGTACAACTCCTTAGGTTGATCGGCCGCCGCCAGCGGACGGCCGAAGGTCACTAATCCGTGTGAACGTGCTTGTCGTATTCCAGTTCGAAGCGGAGCTTGTGCCGGGCTTCTTCCTGGGCCAGGGCGGTCAGGGTGTCTCTGAGCTCGGGTTTGTCCGCGGCCGCCGCCAGGTCGCTGTAGAGCCGGAAGGCGGCTTTCTCCTTCTTCATGGCCAGGATGAGGGCTGCGGTGAAATCCATGCCCGGCTGGGGCTGGATGTCCACCAGGTATTCGGCGATCTTCAGATCCATCACCCGGTCCTTCGACGGCTCCAGATAGCGTCCCTGGCGGATGCCCTCCAGCTTGGCCTTGTGCCCCATCTCTTCGCGGGCGAAATCCTGGAACACCCTCGCCATCCAGGGCGTGTCCATGCGGCCGGACAGTTCCGTGTAGAAAGCGGCGGCGGCTTCCTCTTCGCCGATGGCAAAGTTGAGCAGGTCGTCAACCGACTTGAATTGCATCAGGCCCTCCGTGGACTAGACGAATCCCGGCACGCTGACGGTGTGGCGGAACGGCGCCCCAGACCGCCCGGCGCGGCTAGTACGGCCAGAACTGCTGGTCGTTCCAAACACTTTCCTTGAGCTGGCGGTCCAGGTCGGTCAGCAGGTTGAGGTGCGATTTCTCCCAGTTGGCCAGGAACTGGTACAGCTCCCGCTCGGCGGGGGACTGGGCCTGCTGCGCCTGTTCGCTGTAAAACTTCACCGCACCGTCCTCCAGAGCCATGGCGGCGGTGATGGCCGCCGCCTCGAAGCCGGCCGCGGCGATCCGGCGCTGAACCACCCGGTTGACGACGGCGTCGGAAAAATCTTCGGGTTTGGCATCCAGCCGGGCCGCTTCGAACTGCCCTTTCTCCTTGATGCTGCGCACCTGGCGGCCCAGAAAATCGATATGGCTGTTCTCTTCCAGGGCCATGGTTTCGAACACTTTCTTCAATGTCTCGTCCGCGGACTGGCTGGCGCTGTGCTGGTAGAAGGCCTTGCCTTTCATTTCGGCCAGAATGGCGCCCTTCAGGATGTCGATTGCCCGGCTTGTGTCCATGTCCTTCCTCCATTCGATTTGAGAGATTATAGCAGAACCGGCGGGCGGACGGCTACCTATTCCCTAGCCGCGCCGGCGGGACCAGCAGGCTGTGGCCAGGACCCCCAGGAGCAGGACCGCGCTGACATGGCCGAACCAGCCGCCGTGCATCTCCGCTGCTTCGCGCATCGGTGCGGCGGCGGCGACTGTAACCAACAGATCCAGCGCCGTCCCCATGACCAGGGCGGCGGTGACCACCGCGGCCAGGAAGATCCAGACCGAACGCCGGCCGAGCAAGTGCCGGATGGTCATCAGGGTGGCGGCGTTGGTGGCCGGGCCCGTCATCAGAAAAACCAGGGCCCCGCCGGCGGACAGGCCCTTGCCCATCAGCGCCGCCGCCACGGGGATCGATGCCGAGGCGCACACGTACAACGGGATGCCCACCAGCATCACCACCAGCTTGGCAGCCAGTCCGCCGCCGAAATCCCGACTGAAGAAATCGGGCGGCACCAGGGCGGTGATGACACCGGCCGCCACGAGGCCGATGAGCAGGTCCCTGGCGATGTCCCGCGGCAGCGTCACGAAACCGTGCCGCCACGCCCGCTGTCGCCAACCGGGTTCCGGCTGGGAAGTTGGGGCAGCTTCAGCCGCCGCGCAGCCGCATGGCGACGGTTCGGGACGGACCTGCGACCGGGCGGCGTCGTCGCCGCACGCGCAGGCCGGTTGATCCGGCGGAGCCGCAGCGGCGGCGGGCGTTTCGCCGCAGCCGCAGGGAGACGGATCGGGCGAAGGCGAAGGCGCCGGCGCGACCCGCGGGCCGCATCCGCACGCGGATGGTCTCGGCGGCGCGGGCTCAGGCCGCCCCGGCTCGTCCCGGCTCAACAGGTTCATGCCGAATCCGCCCAGGCAGCCGCTGACCAGCGCGGCCAACGGCGTGAACGCGGCGAACACCGGGCCCAGCAGGCTGTACACCGCCAGGATGCTGTCGACGCCCGTCATGGGCGTGGCCAGCAGAAACGCCGTGGTCGCACCCCGGCCCGCACCCGACTTGCGGAGCGACGCCGCCACCGGGATGACGCTGCACGAGCAGAGGGGCAGCGGGATGCCGAACAGGGCCGCCTTGATCACCGGCCAGAATCCGCCGCCGCCCAGGTGCCGGGCCACCTGCCCCGCCGGGATGAGCACCGACAGCAACCCGGCCATGGCAAAGCCGAAGAGCAGGTACGGCGACATCCGGCACAGGACGGACCAGAATTCGGCGACGATTCGAATCACAGTTTCCACAGTCAACTACCTGCCGATTGATGAAGCGGCCACCTTCGAGTGGCCAACGTGAATCAGATGATCCCGAGCCGGCCCGGGATGCAAGCCGTCGGCCGAAAACCGGAGAAATTCTCGACTGGATCCGGCGGTTCTGATAGAATCGCGCGGACGCGCACCCCGGCCCGCGGGCCCAGAGGCTAAACCGGCATGGACCTGACCACGACCATCGGCCCCCTGCGGCTGAAAAACCCCGTGATGACCGCCAGCGGCACGTTCGGCTACGGACTGGAATTCGCCCCGTACCTGGACCTGGCGCGCCTCGGCGCCGTCGTGGTCAAGGGGCTGAGCCTGGAGCCGCGGCCGGGCAACCCGACGCCGCGGATCTACGAAACCCCGGCGGGGATGCTCAACGCCATCGGGTTGCAGAACGTGGGTATCGACGCCTTCCTCCGCGACAAGCTCCCGCCGCTGCGCGCCACCGGCGCCACCATTATCGCCAACGTCCTGGGCGGCAGCGTCGAGGAGTACGTCGAGGCGGCCCGCCGGCTGGCCGGCGCAAACGGGCTGGCGGCGCTGGAGCTCAACGTCTCCTGCCCCAACGTCAAGGAGGGCGGCATCCATTTCGCCACCGATCCCGCCCAGACCGGCCGGGTGACCGGAGCGGTCCGCCGGGCCATCGGCGATTTTCCGCTGATCGTCAAGCTCTCGCCCAACGTGACCGATATCGTGGCGTTCGCCCGCGCCTGCCGCGACGCCGGGGCCGATGCGGTCTCGGCCGTAAACACCTTCGTGGGCATCGCCATCGACGCCGAAACCCTGCGGCCGCGCATCGCCAATGTGACCGGCGGGCTCAGCGGACCGGCGATCAAGCCGCTGGCGCAGCGGCTGGTCCATGACATCTGCCGCAGCGTGGACATCCCGGTCATCGGCATCGGCGGGATCATGACCGCTACGGACGCGCTGGAATACCTGGCCCTGGGCGCGCGGGCCGTCCAGGTGGGCACCGCCAACTACATCCGGCCCGCGATCACGATGGAAATCCTGGAGGGGATGGAAGCCTTCTGCCGGCGCCGGGCGATCGACCGGATCGATGCGTACATCGGCGCCTTCCACCGGCGGCCCCAACCCCCTCCACCGACGAGGTGAGCCGATGACCGCAACAACCGAAGATCCCCGGCAGCGCCTGATCCTGGCCCTCGACGTGGACGACCGCACCCAGGCCCGTGACATGGTGCGGCGCACGGTGGCCTCGGTGGGCATTTACAAAGTCGGATTGCAGCTCTTCGTGGCCGAGGGCCCCGACCTGGTCCGCGAGCTGGTGGCCGAGGGCGCAAGGGTGTTCCTTGATCTCAAGCTCCACGACATCCCCAACACTGTGCTGGGCGCCGCCCGCCAGGTGGCGCGGCTCGGCGCCGCCATGTTCACGGTGCACTGCACCAACGGCGCCCGAGGGCTGGCCGAGGCGCTGAGCGGCCTGCGCGAGTTCTGCACCCGGGAGCGCCTGCCCGAGCCGCTCATGCTGGGCGTCACCGTCCTGACCAGCATGTCCGACGCCGACCTGCACGGCATCGGCGCGGGCGGCAGCGCCGAACGGCAGGTGGAGATCCTGGCCGGCATGGCCTACCGGGCCGGCCTGCGGGGCTTCGTCGCCTCGCCGCTGGAGGCGGCCGCGCTCCGCCGGTCCTACGACGACGCGTTCATCGTGACGCCGGGGATCCGGCCGGCCGGCGCCGACGCCGGCGACCAGTCCCGCATCACCACGCCGCGCGACGCCATCGCCGCCGGCGCCTCCGCCATCGTCGTGGGCCGGCCCATCCTGCGGGCGCCCGATCCCGGCGCAGCGGCCGCGGCGATCCTGGCGGAGATCCGCCAGGCGCTCGCCGGCTAGCGCACCGTACGGACAGGCCCGTTCTTGACAGCCGGACGCTTTCACACTATCATCAGCCGTTTGCACCGTCACCGGGGCTCCGCTCCGATGGCGGAACGCTCCGGATGATCCCGGCGGGATGCAGTTTCGACTCAGATTTCAGAAACCGCCGGCGATCCATTTCCGAATAATGGTCATCTATCGGGAGTCGCTCCCGCGGACCTGAACCCACAGCTGGAGGCATCACGTGGCAGTTGGAATCTTCGGAAACCTGGTCGATTATTTCATGAAGGGCGGCTTCGTCATGTGGCCGCTGCTGCTCTGCTCCATCGCCGGCCTCGTCGTCGTCATCGAGCGCGCCATTTTCTTTAAGCGGATGAGCATCAATCCCCAGGAACTCTTCGGCAAGGTGCGGACGCAACTCCTGGAGCGGAATCTGCAGGGAGCCCTGGACACCACCAGTCAGACCCAGGGGCCTCTGTCCGACGTGCTGAAGGCCGGCCTCCTCCGATTCGGACGACCCCACGAAGAGATCATCCGGGCCATCGAGAGCGTCTCCCTCCACGAGATCGCCCGCCTGGAGCGCGGGCTCTGGATCATGGCCACCGTGGCCAACGTCGCCCCCCTGCTCGGCTTCCTCGGCACGGTCACGGGCATGATCGACTCGTTCGGCGTGCTCGGCACGGTGGGTTTCGGCGACCCCAAGCTCGTGGCCAAGGGTATCGCCGAAGCCCTGATCACCACGGCGGCCGGCTTGATCATCGCCTTCCCGGTGCAGCTCGCTTACAACCTGTTCACCACCCGGGTGAGCAATTTCGTGCTGCTGATGGAAACCACATCCGCCATGCTGCTGGAAACGTTCGCTGAAATCGAAGAGGAGCCCAAACCCCGGTCATGATCATCCGATACCGGACCCGACCCGTCACCGCAGTCATCCCCACGGCCTCGATGGCCGACATCGCCTTCCTGCTCATCACTTTTTTCATGTTCACCACGAGCTTCAGCGTGGACCGGACCGACGTCCAGCTCCCCGCCTCCGTGGTGCAGCAGAAGGTGGAAAAGGATGCCGCCATCATCGCCATCACCGCCGACGAGGGAATCCGCATCTCCGACGGCATCCGGGAAAGCGAGCCGGTGACCGACATGGCCAAGCTGGAGTCGATCCTCAAGGAAATCGTCCAGACCCATCCCGGCCGCCAATTCATCCTCAAGTGCGACAAGCGGACGCCGTACCGGGCGTTCAACAAGGTGTACGAGATGATGCTTCGCAACGGCATCCGCAACATCTCGCTCCTGACCGAAAAGAAGGGGTGAGGCCATGAAATCCAAAGTCTCCCTGCGCGGCAAGGTCTCCTCCGAAATCCCCACGGCCTCGATGGCCGACATCGCTTTCCTGCTCATCACCTTCTTCATGGTCACCACCGTTTTCACCGCGATCCACGGCATCGACTACGGGCTCCCCAAGAAGGAGATGTCCTCCAACATCAAGCCCCAGGAATCGGTGTACATCCACCTCAAGGCCAGCGGCGAGATCACCCTCGATTTCGTGCCTGTCAGCTCGATGGAGCAGCTCGCCTCATACATCAAGGGCAAGATGGAACAGACCCAGGGACGCAAGCCGGTCATCCTGCGGACCGATCCCGAAGTGCCCTACGGGGTGACGGTCGACGTCCTGGACGTGCTGAAACAACTCAACATCCAGAACATCTCGATCCCGACCCAGACCGACATCGAGCTGTGGAAGGACTATTTCCGCGATTGACCCGGCCGGCGGCCGCCGGGCTCGTCCGCGCCCGCAGCGCGCCCCGCGCTGAAACTTCCGGACCCGATCCGATTCTTAGCGGATGGCGGCCCGGAATGACGCCACACAGGTGAACGCCATGGGAAATCCGACGATCCGACATCCTCTGCTGCCCGCGGCCATCGGCCTGCGCGCCGTCTGGCTGGCGGTGGCGCTGGCCCTGGCCGCCGGTGCGGCGCTGGCGGATTACAACGACGCCATCATGCTCTTCAAGCGGCAGAAGTACCGCGACGCCCTGCGGCGGATCCAGCCCGACGTGACCAAGAATCCCGAGTGGGAATTCGGCCACCGGTTCGTCGGGATGTGCTACTTCAAGCTGCGGGAGTATGACTCGGCGGTGCGGGCGTTCGAGCGGGCGGCGGAGCTCAAGAGCACCGAGCCGTCCACCTTCCTCGGCCTGGCCGAGTCGTATTACCAGATCGGCCAGCTGGACAAGGCCGTTGAAACCCTCGACCGCCACAAGACGCTGTTCACCAAGCGCGGCGACCTATACAATCTGTATCGCATCCGCGCCTTCGCCACCTTCAAACAGGGCCGGTACTACGATTCCGCCGACGCCGTGGTCCAGTCGTTTCAGTACGCGTCGGGGAGCGCGCAGGACTGGCTGATCCTCGGCCTGAGCTACTTCCGGACCAACCAGGACGACAAGGCCCGCCAGGCGCTGAACACCGTGCTCCAAATGGACAAGGACAATGCCACGGCGAAGGAGTATCTCGGCCGCCTGCGGCTGCGCGAAGGTGAAACCGCTCTCAAGAACAAGAACTACCCGCTGGCCCGGGACGTGTTCACCGCCCAGCTCCAGAGCAACCCCGGGGACGCCGCCAGTGCGTTCAACCTGGCGCTGGCCCAGATCGGGCTCAAGGACTGGGCCAACGCTCTGGCGTCGCTGGACAAGGCAAGCGGCGCCTTCGGCAGCGAGTTCCGCTACCATTATTTCCGCGGCTTTGTGCTGGAAAATCTGGGGAAGTATTCGGAATCCGAGCAATCGTACCAGCGGGCGCTCCAGATCGAGGCGAGCGCCCAGGCCCGCGAAGCCCTCCAGCGCGTGCAGCGCCGCAAGGGGAATAAATGAACCCGGCTGCGGGCGCGGCCGGGTTCACGGCAGGATTCAGAAGCTCTTGATCGCGTCGTCGACGGTCTTGTAGTACTCGAACACCGTGATCAGCTTGGTGATGGTGAGCAGGTCCACGATCCGGTCGGTGACGTTGGCCAGCTTCAGGGTGCCGTTGGCCTTCCGCATGGTGGTGTAGCACCGGATCAGCTCGCCCAGTCCGGAGCTGTCGATGTACGGTACGCTGGACAGGTCGAGGATGACTTTCTTCGTATTCTTGGCCAGCAGCTCGTCGATCTTTTTCTTGATGGCAATATCGCCCTCGCCCATGAGGATCTTGCCGTGAATTTCCAGTACGGTGATCCCGTTCACCTCTTTCTCATTGATCTGCATGGGAACCTCCTAAGGATAATTGGCGAAAACAATTATTACCACATGTTTAAAAAGGATGTCAAACGCTTTTATGGTACGGATAATCAAAGCGATCGGCCGAAAAAATGCTTGCAATGCCCTGTGGCTTGTGATTGAATACGCGGTCTGCACATTTTGACACGGAGGCGTACGTTGCTCACAATCAGGTTAACCCGTAAAGGCTCCAATAAGCGGCCCGATTACCGCGTGGTGGTGACGGAAAAATCGGCTCCCCGTGACGGGCGGTTCGTGGAAATAGTCGGGCATTATCATCCGAAATGCAATCCGGCCCAGGTCACCCTGAACATGGACCGGATCCAATACTGGCTCAGCAAGGGGGCTCAGCCCTCCGATACAGTCCGGCGACTGATCGACAATGCGGCAGCCTCCAAAACCTCGGAATCGACTTCATAACGCCCTTTTACTGCATGTAGTACTGGAACCAGCTCGAATCACAGGAGGAGCGCATGAAAGAGTTACTCGAGATGATCGCCAAGGTGCTCGTCGACAACCCGGAACAGGTCCAGGTTACTGAAGTGGAAGGTGAACAGACGACTGTGCTGGAACTGCGCGTGGCGCAGGTCGATCTGGGCAAGGTCATCGGTAAACAGGGGCGGACGGCGCGCGCCATCCGCACCATTCTGGGCGCGGCCGGCATGAAGATGCACAAGCGGTTCGTGCTGGAGATCCTGGAATAGAAGCAGTTGGCCACGCCTGATCATCTGGTAATCGTCGGTACCATCGTCAAACCGCACGGGATACGGGGAGAGCTCGTTGTGGACCCCCTCAGCGACTCTCTGGAAATATTCAAGCAGGGCCAGTCCCTGCAGCTCTTTCAAGAAGCGACCGGCTGGCGGTGCCTGCAGGTGGAACACGCCCGCTGGCATCAGGGCCGGGTGCTCCTGACGCTGAGCGGCGTGACCAGCCGGAACGAAGCGGAGCAGCTTCGGCACGCGGATCTTTACATGGACGCCTCATCCCTCCCGTCCCTGGGGCCGGGCGAGTACTACCACTACCAGATCCTGGATTGTGCGGTCGTGGACGTCTCCGGGCGGCGGGTGGGCCGGGTGCGGTCCATTCAGGAACCCGCCGGCGTGCCGATGCTCGAGATCGACACCGGCCGGGCCACTTTCCTACTGCCCTACGTCGAGGCGTATGTGCAATCGACCGACTTGGCGCGGGCGGAGATCGTCATCCGGGACTATGAGGGTCTGCAGGACCTCGAATCGTGATGCGGATCGATATCATCACCATCTTCCCGGAGTTGTTTGCATCGGTCTTTGATTTCGGCATGATCCAGAAGGCCCGGAAATCCGGCTGCCTCGAGCTGACGTGCTGGGACCTGCGGCAGTTCACCTCGGACAAGCACCGGACGGTGGACGACCGGCCGTTCGGCGGCGGCGAGGGCATGGTGCTCAAGCCCGAGCCCCTGGCAGCCGCCATCCGCCAGGTCTGCGCCGACCGCCCCGACGCATGGGTGATCTACCTCACGCCGCAGGGCACCCCCCTGCACCAGGAGCACGTGCGCGGGTTGTCGGCCCGCGAACACCTGGTGCTGATCTGCGGCCGGTACGAGGGGATCGACCAGCGCGTGATCGAGCAGTTCGTGCACGAGGAGATCTCGGTGGGCGACTTCGTGCTCAGCGGCGGCGAGATCCCCGCCATGATCCTGGTGGACGCGGTGACCCGGCTGCTCCCCGGCGTGGTTGGCCATCCGGACTCCACGCGGAACGAGTCGTTCGAAGAGGGGCGCCTGGACTGCCCCGTGTATACGCGGCCCGAGGTGTTCGAGGGCCGACGGGTCCCGGAAGCGCTCATGTCCGGCAACCACGCGCTGATCCAGCGGTGGCGCGATCACCAGCGCCGGGAGCGGACGCGGCAGCGGCGTCCGGACCTGTTGAACAGGAAAAATATAACCAACGAGGTGAACGATAATGAATAAACTCGACATCATCGAGAAAGAGTATCTGAAAACCGACATGCCGGCCATCCGCATCGGCGACACGGTGCGGGTGCATGTGAAGATCGTCGAAGGCGACAAGGTCCGCATCCAGCTCTTCGAGGGCGTGGTGATCGCCCGCAAGCACGGTGGAGTCCGCGAGACCATGACGGTGCGCAAGACCTCCTTCGGCTATGGCGTGGAGCGGGTGTTCCCGCTGCATTCGCCTGTGGTGGACAAGATCGAAGTGGTCCGTTCCGGCAAGGTCCGCCGGGCCAAGCTCTACTTCCTGCGCAAACTCAGCGGCAAGGCCGCCCGTCTCCGCGAGGATCGGTAACCGGCACCCGCAGTCATCTCGGCTAGTCAACCCGGCCCGGCCGGGTTTTTTTTTGCTCTTGTTTTCAATGATATTGCTATAATGTATTCGTAATGGTTGAAAGGGTGCAACGGGCGCTATTTGATAAGAACTGGCGTTTTCCCGTAGAGAAGGAATTCGACTGGAGTCGAACCCGGCTCATCGCAGGGGTGGATGAAGTGGGACGGGGCGCTCTGGCGGGTCCGGTCACGGCCGCGGCGGTGATTCTCAACCCGGAAGACTGTGTCGAGGGGATCACCGACTCCAAACTGCTGTCCGCGCGACAGCGGGAACGGCTGGCCGCCGAAATCGAACAGCGGGCCCTTGCCTGGAGTGTCGCGTCTCTGTCCAACGAGGAAATCGACCGGATCCGCATCGTCGAGGCCACGCGGCGATGCATGATCCGGGCGATCCAATCCCTCCCCCTGCAGGCGGAACTTGTTCTGGTGGATGCACTTGTCCTGACCGGACTTGACATCCCCTCACGAAGTCTGATAAAAGGAGATGCCTTATCCGTCAACATCGGTGCCGCTTCCATCATCGCCAAAGTGCACCGGGACCGGTGGATGGACGCTGCGGCGAGAGAATTTCCCCAGTACGGCTTTGATCGGCACAAGGGGTATGGAACGGTGCGGCATCGGGACAGCATCCGGCGATTCGGGGAATGCCCCCTGCACCGGAAATCTTTTCGGCTGCTGGACGAGGCTTAGGCACAGATGGCCGCCTTCAACAAAGAAAAACTCCTGAAGAACGCACAGAAGCTCGTCGCCCAGGGCAAGCTGGAAAACGCGATCAGGGAGTACGAGAAGATCCTGGAGCAGGAACCGAACGATCTCGGCCTGCTCAACACCATCGGGGACCTCAACCTGAGCCTGCAGCGGCCCGCCAACGCGACCAATTTCTTCAAGCGGGTCGCCCAGAAGTACATCGACGACGGGTTCTACAGCCGGGCCATCGCGGTCTACCGCAAGATCGTGATGGCCGACAACCGGAACATGGAGAACCTCGAGGTCCTGGCCGACCTGTTCATCAAGGAAGGCATGGTCTCGGAGGCCAAGAAGCACTACGCGGAAATCGCCCGGGCCTACCTGGTGAGCAACAATTTCCCGCGCGCCTACAAAACATACAAGAAGCTGGCCGACCTGACCCAGGACGACTCCAACATCCACCTGAAACTGGCCGAACTGAGCCTCAAGCTGGAGATGCTGGACAATGCCCGCGAATCGTACCTGAACGCGGCCGTCATCAGCAGCCGCCGGGGCAATCCCCAGCAGGCCCTGAATAGCATCAAGATGGCCCTGGAGATCGACCCCTACCACATGGGCTCGCTCAAGACGCTGTTCAAGATTTCGCTGGAGCTGCAGGATTTCGGGCTGCTGACGGACAAGCTGGAAGCCGCCCAGAAGCGCAGCCCCGACAACCGCGAACTGATGGAGATGCTGGGGCAATGCTACATGTTCCAGGGGGAGCTGCAGAAGGCGTACGAGGTCTTTTCGACGATCTTCGATCTGGACCCGTCCAAGTATTTTCTCCTGTACGATCTGGCCGAGTCCGCGCTGAAACTGACGCATTACGAGCTGGCCGGCGCCGCCATCAGCAAGGTCGCCGACATCATGCTCAACCGCAAGGAAAACCTGAAGCTGCTTGAGACGCTCGAGGCGATCATCAGTCAGGATCCGATCAACATCGTCGCCCTGCAGAAACTGGCCGAGGTCTATCAGACCTTGTCGGACAGCTTCAAGTACTTCAGCACGCTGGAAAAGCTGGTCGAGGCGCTCATGCGGCGCAAGCAGTACCCCGATGCGCTGCAGGTTCTCGAGAAGGCGTTGAATCTGGAGCCGAACAGCGAAAAACTCCGCAACTTCCACCGCGAGGCATTCGCCAAGGTCTACCCGAACGAAACGTATACCCCCTATGGCGGATCGGAGGAGGAAGAAGAGGAGAGCGCCGCGCTGTTCGAGTTCGACACGTCGGAGTTGAGCCGGGGCACCACCACACCCGGGCAGGGCGACGTGGGCCTGGAGATCGAGCTGTTGCTCAGTTACGGGCTCAAGGACAAGGCCAAGCTCAAGCTGCAGGAAAAAATCAAGGAAGATCCCAACGACACGGCTCTGCGCGAAAAGTTGAAGAACCTCTACAAGGAAGAAGGCAGCCTCAAGCAGGCCGCGGACCTGTGCTTCGAACTCGTCAACCTGCTGACCTTGCGCGGTGAGCACGACCGGGCGGCCGCCTTCCTGGAAGAGGGGCGCGGTCTCGATCCGACCCGCGGGGACATCTCCATTCCCACCGGCGTGCTGGATAAAGGGATCTCGTTCCCCGAAGAGATGGACACGTCGTCGACCGGCTTCGAGCTCCTGGAAGTGGAAGATTCCATCGACCTGACGAACGACCTGTCCGAGATCCTGGTGGGCCCGCGTGATACGGCGCCGGCAAAATCCGTCGACCGCCCCACCGCCAAGCCGAAGGCCCCCGAGGAACCGCCCGCGAAGAACAGCGCCGCGCCGGCGAAACCGGCGCCGCCGGCGGCGGAGCCGGCCCCTCCGCCGGTCCAGAAGAAGCCGGCCAAGACACCGACCAGCGAGTTCTTCACGCCGCTGCCGGAAATCGACTCCGACATCAACCTCCGCCTCGAAGAGACGCTCAAGTCAATCGAGGATCTTGATTTTCTGACCAAACTCGGCATCAGCGGACTGGAGCTGCCCGGCACCCCGGCCCATAGCGTGTCGCTGGAGCCCGAGCCGACAGCCGCCGAGGCGTCGATCGACAACCTGAACTCGCTCAAGGACCTGCCGACCCACCCCGAGGCGCCGGCCGCCACTCCGCCGCCGGCCGCGCCGGCGCCGGCCGATAACCGCGAGGTTCTGAACGCCCTCCAGGAAATCGACTTCTACATCAAGCTGGGATTCAACGACAACGCGCGCGAGGAACTGCTCCAGCTCCAGAAGCGCTTCCCGGACAGCTCCGAGATCCAGGAGCGGCTGAGTCAGCTGGCGGTGCCCGAACCCGTTCAGGAAACTCCCGAACCGGAATCCATCGAAGAAGAGGTCGCCTTCAAGCCGCGCATCGAGATCCAGGAAATCCCGCGCCCCGACACCACCCGCGCGGCCGCGCCCGCGGAAGAGCCGACGGCTGCAGAGGAGGTCACTCCGGAGGAGGTCGACATCGATCTCTTCAGCATGATCTCCGCCGATTCGATGAAGGAGGACACGGAGCGGCCCAGCAGCAGCTACCAGGTCCGCAAGATGAGCCCCAACATGGAGGGCGCGGGCGAGCCGGCCGCCGACGCGGCGCCGGCCAATCCATTCTCCGACCTGCAGGCGGATGACGTCCTCGGCAATTCCTTCCTGTTCGGCGAGGAGAAGACTTCGCTGCACCAGAAGCCGGACGGGCTCTTCGTTCCCCCCGAGCAGGATGCGGCCGTGGAGGACAAGAACGCGCCGGGGAAGGCGCTGTCGTCGATGCACAACATCTTCTCCGACATCGTCGAGGAGGCCAACAAGGTCTTCGTGGGCGACGAGGTGGAAGAGGGCGACTTCGAAACCCACTACAACCTGGGCTGCGCCTACAAGGAAATGGGGCTCCTGGACGACTCGATCGCCGCCTTCCAGAAGGCGTACAACTGCGTGAAAGACCAGCAGTCCACGCCCAACTTCATCAAGGCCTGCAGCATGCTCAGCGTGTGTTTCTTCGAGAAGGGCCTTTACAAGTCCGCCCTGAAATGGTGCGAGCGGGGCGTCCAGAGCAAGGGGCACGAGGACCATGAGTACCAGGCGCTCAAGTTCGACATGGCCCGCGCCTACGAGATGATGGAGGATTACCAGAAGGCCCTGGATGTCTACTCCGAGATTTACGCCGAGGACATCAACTACCGGGACGTGGCGGACAAGATCAAGGCGCTCCGCATCAAGATCAAGTGACCTCCCAGCCCATGCCGCGCTCACCCAGCTTCCTGTACAAGTACTTTTTTGTGGTGTACCTGATCTACTGCTTTTACGTCGGCGCGCTGCTGACCGTCATGCCCTGGATATCCTGGATCTGGGAGAACAACTACCTGCTCTACCACTTTCCGGCCGCCCGCCCCTACCTGCTCAATTCGTTCCTCCGCGGCGCTGTCTCCGGCCTGGGTATTCTGAACATCCTCATCGGCATCGAGGAGATCGTGCGGTACCGCCGCTGGAAGCACACGCCGCCGGCGGAATGACGCGCGGCCCGTCCGCGCCCTTCCCGGCCGAATCCCCGCCGGCCCATTCCATTTGAAACGGAGCGAACCGTCATGACCATGATCGATCGGATTCAACAAGGCGACATCCCGGACGCATTGCGGGCGGTCGCCGCCGCCGAGACCCGTGAGCCCGAGTTCATCCTGGCCGGCCTGCGGTCGGGGCGGATCGTGATCCCGCAGAACGCCGCCAAGACGTTGCGCCGGCCTGCCGGCATCGGCGAGGGGCTGCGGACCAAGGTAAACGCCAACCTCGGCACGTCACCGGAGCACGAGAGCATCGACGAGGAGCTGACCAAGCTGCAGGTGGCCGTCCGGTACGGCGCCGATGCCGTCATGGACCTGAGCACCGGCCGCCAGATTCGCCTCACGCGGCAGCGGATCATCGCCGCCTCCGACGTCATGGTGGGCACCGTGCCCATCTACGAGGCGGCGGTCCGGGCCCGCGACGCGCACCAGGCCTTCATCAAGATGACCGCGGATGATCTCTTCGGCGTGATCGAGGACCACGGCCGCGACGGCGTGGACTTCATCACCGTGCACTGCGGCGCCACCCGCGCGGTGGTGGAGCTGCTGCGCCAGCAGGGCCGGGTGATGGACATCGTCAGTCGCGGCGGCTCGCTCCTGGTGGAGTGGATGATCTGCCACGACTGCGAAAATCCGCTCTACGAACACTTCGACCGGCTGCTCGAGATCTGCCGCCGCCACGACATGACCCTTTCGCTCGGGGACGGCCTGCGGCCGGGCTGCCTGGCCGACGCCACCGACCGCGCCCAGATCGGCGAAATGCTGGTGCTCGGCGAGCTGACGCGCCGGGCCCGGGCCGCCGGCGTGCAGGTGATGATCGAGGGGCCGGGCCACGTACCCCTCCAAATGATCCCCGAGAACATGCGCCTGGAAAAATCGCTCTGCGAAGGCGCGCCGTTCTATGTGCTCGGCCCGCTGGTCACCGACATCGCCCCCGGCTACGACCACATCACCGGGGCCATCGGCGGGGCCGTGGCCGGAATGCACGGTGCCGACTTCCTCTGTTACGTGACGCCGGCGGAGCATCTGCGGCTGCCCACCGCGGAGGACGTCCGCCTCGGCGTGATCGCCTCCAAGATCGCCGCCCACGCCGCGGACATCGCCAAAGGCCTGCCCGGCGCCATGGATCCGGACCGGGCCATGAGCGTGGCCCGGAAAAACCTGGACTGGGACGGTCAGTTCCGCCACGCCCTCGATCCGGAGCTGGCCGAGCGCATGCGGCGGGAGCGTCCCCCGAAGGGGCAAAGTGAGGTCTGCACCATGTGCGGCGAATTCTGCGCCGTCAAGACCAGCCAGAAAGCGATGGAGCTCCTCCGCGCGAAGAAGCGGTGATTCCGCGAGCCGGTCACTCCCCTCGGGTCGGATACAGTTCCAGCACGTACAGCGAGCTGCCCGCTGCTTTGTCTTGGATAATGATCCGGAATGGATCGCCGGCCGATCCGTCGCCGGCCAACGTTGCCTCCCCGCGTCCGTGGACCTGCTGCAGCCGGTAGGCGCCGCCCGGTTCCAGTCCCGTGGCGTCCCGGAACATGTACTTGAGGTCGCGGACGCCGCCCCCCCCCTCGGGCCGGGCGCGGAGGATCGCGCCGACGATTTCCAGACGCGCCTCGTCGTCCACCTCGGCGTACACCGACAGCACCGGCGGCACGCCCCGCTCCCGCTCTCCCTGGTAGGCGGAGAACCGGAAGCGTCCGGCGCCGCCGGTCGCCAGATCATCCACCCGCACCACCAGGGTGAACGCATTCCAGCGGTCTCCCTGCCGGATGACTTCCACTTTGCCCCGGCCCGCTTCCCGTACGATGATCACCGGGAACACCCAGGGATCCAGCGGATGGAAGGATTGAAAGCGCATGGCCTGGATGTCACGATCCCGCTCGTGCTCCACCAGGCAACGGTCGCCGCGAAACTTGAGCAGATCCCGGCCGTCCACCAAGCCCTCCCACGTGAACAGGAGCCGGGCACCCGCCGGCGGGCCGCCCGGCTCCGCGGTGCGGGCGGCGGGCGCCGCGGCCGGCGGGCCGCAGGCAGTCAGCAGTGCGGCAGCCAGCGCCATCAGCGTGGCGGCGGCCGATGACGGAATGATTCGGGAATGTGTCATGCGGTGCGGGCTCCCGCCGGTGACGCCGGGCTCACCCCTCGAGGCGCCGGATCATGGCGTAATAGAGGCGGATTTCACGGCCGTGCGGCGGTTTCAGGATGATCTGGCGGCCGTTGGGCGTATCCGTCAGCCCAACGAACTCGCCCGTCAACCGGCGGCCGTCCACGTGGACGGCCTCGAGGAACCGGCCGCCCCGGCTCTGAAACTCCCGCACGGCATCCTCGATCACCCGGAGATCCCGCATGCGCCTTTGCCTCCCTGAATTTCGATCCCATGATACCGGAACGCGCACGTCAATGCAACGTCCGGCCTGCTCCGTCTGATCGCGTGTTATAATGCCGCCTTTTATGAACCGAACGGCCTGCATCCTCATTCTGCTGCTGGCGGTCGCGCGGGCGGCCGAGTGCGCGGATCCGGACCCGGCGGAGACCCCGCCTGCACCGGCGATCCGGGACACCGTGGTGGTCTCGGCATCGCTGGCGCCGGCGGAGCTGGACCAGGCCACGCGCGACGTGACGGTCATTCCGGGCGACGCGCTGCGCCGGCTGCCCGTCCGGCGAGTGACCGACGTGCTGGCTCTGGCGGCGGCGGTGGATTTCCGTCCGGCGGTGGCCGGCGGATTGTTCGGCGACATCCACCTCCGCGGCTCCAATGCCGCGGGCGTGGTCGTGTGCGTCGACGGCATGCGCTGGAACGACCCGCAGACGGCCCACTTCAACATGGAGCTCCCGGTGCCGCCGGAGCTGATCGAGCGGGTGGAGATCCAGACCGGCTCGAACTCGGTCTTTTTCGGCGCCGACGCGGTGGGCGGAGTGGTGAACATCATCACGCGACGGACCGGGCCGGACCGTGTCCGCCTGGAGGCCTCCGGCGGGTCCTTCGGCAGCGCGGGCGCATCGGCGGCCGGCACCGTCCGCCTGGGGAGCGGCGTGGCGCAGATCTACGGCGGATTGAGCCGCAGCGACGGGTTCATGGTCAACCGGGACTACCGCCTCGGCCAGGTGTGGGCCAGCTTCACCCAGCCGCACCGGCTGGGCGAGACGGCGCTGGCCTACGGCCATCTCGACAACGCCTTCGGCGCCCAGGGTTTTTACGGTCCCTACCCGTCCTGGGAGCACACCCGGAGCCACGGCCTGCTCTGGAGCAACGCGCTGACGGGCGGGCCGTTCCGCGCCGCGCCCACCCGCGTGGACCTGTGGTGGCGGCTGCACCAGGACGACTACATCCTGGTGCGGGACCATCCCGAACTCTACCGGAACCGCCACGACAACCGGACCCTGCAGCTGCAGGTGCACAGCGTGGCCGCCGACACGCCGAGCTTCCGCTGCACCGCCGGCCTGGAATTGCGACACGCCGCCCTGACGAGCAACCGTCTGGGAGACCACGACGCCGACCAGGCCGCCGGCATGTTGGAGGCGCAGTGGCGCCCCGCCCCGCAGTATCTCGTGCAGGGAACGCTCCGGGTGGATCATTTCACCGGCTACGGGACGGTCTGGACGCCGGGGCTGGGGGTGGCCTGGCTCCCCGACGGGAACTGGAAGCTGCGGGCCTTCGTCGGCAAGGCCTTCCGCACGCCGTCCTTCACGGAGTTGTACTACTGGAGCCCGGCCAACCAGGGGAACCCGGATCTGGCGCCGGAGCGGGCGGTCACCCTGGAGGGGGGCGCAGACTGGTACGGCGCCTCCGGGGCGTGCGTGTCGGCGACGGCCTTCGTCCGCCGGGACGATGAGATGATCGACTGGATCCGCACCGCGCCCGCCGACCCGTGGCGGGCCGCCAACGTCGGCCGGGCCACCGTCGCCGGCGGCGCCATCCAGGCCGCGGCGCCGCTGGGCGAACGGCTCCGCGTCCAGGCGGGATACGCCTACAACGAGCTGGCGCCCGTGGCGGCAGTGGACTACGAGTCGAAATACGCGCTGGACTATTGCCGGCACCACGTCTCGGTTCAATGCTCCGGGTCGTGGGGCGCAGCCGTCACCTGGAGCGTCTCGGTGCACCACAAGGTCCGGGCCGGCATCGACGACCGGTACACCCTGCTGGCGGCGCAGGCGGCGCGGCATTGGCATCTGTTCGAGCTGTACGTCCGGGCGGAAAACCTGCTGGGCGAAGAGTACCAGGAAATGCAGGGAGTGCCCATGCCCGGCCGGGCCGTCTATGCCGGCCTGCGGGTCGAGCTGCCGCTGCCCACCCATTGAGATCGATCCGGGGTCGCCGGTGTTTCCGCTTGGCCGGCGCCTTCCGCCGCGGGTATAATACCTTGAGTCGACATCAGGTATCGTAGAGCTAATATCGTCGCAGCGACCGGTTGCCCGCCGGGTCTGCGGCGCAAGCGAAGGTGTTCACATGCGAATGGATACCGCGTACCAAGCCAGCCAGTTGATGGCTGTGATCGGCCAGGCTGCCGGCGTCCTGGCCGCCGGCGTGACCGCCGTGATTCTCACCCGCCGGCGGCGCCGCCCGTGGGCCGCCTGGCTGCTGGTCGTCGGCTGGTGCGGCTGGCTGCTGCGCGACCTCGCCCAGCTGGCCGTGGTCCAGTTGCTCTATTTCGGGCTGTTTGCCGCCTGGTCCGGGCTGGCGACCGACGCGATCGGCATCCTGGCCGGCGGGCTGATCGCGCTGGCAATCGCCCTCCTGACCCGGCCGCTCCGGCCGCGCGGACGATCCGAGGTGAGCCATGGCTGATCCGGACGCCCTGGTTCGCAATCTGTATCTGGCGGATGCCGGCCTCTGGGTGCTCCTGTATCTGCTGCTGGCCTGGATGGCCTATGTGCGGATGCGGCACGCGCGGAGCGGCCGGGTGCTGGGCCTGGGATTCTTCCTGCTGGCGCTGCGCATCATCCTCCAAACCGTCCTCAACCGGCTCGTCCTGCCCGCCGCCACCCCGTCCGCCCCGCTGCTGGCGGCCGTGGAATTGACGTTCGGGATCGCCGGCCTCCTGCTGGGGCTGTGGGTCGCATACGGGGTGCTGCTCATCCCCCGCGGGCTGGACGATCCCGCCGGCCCGCGCGGATGAATCGAATCATTCCATCATGGAGAACCGAATGAACCGATTGTGCCTGAGAACTGCATGTCTGGGGCCGCTGGTTCCCAGCCTCGCGGCACTGCTGCTCATCGTCACGGTGTCGGTGTTTGCCAGCGATGCGCCGGCGACACGGACCGAGGAGCAGATCTATCTCGCCGCCTGCGCCCATTGCCACGGGTTGGACGGCAGCGGAGTCCCGGCGGAACAGCTCGCCCTGCCTGTCCCCCTGCCCGATTTCACCGACTGCCAGTTTGCCCCCCGTGAGCCCGACTCGGACTGGGCCGCGGTGATGCACGAAGGCGGTCCCGCGCGAGCGTTCCATCGGACTATGCCGGCGTTCGGCGATGCGCTATCCGGCGAGGAAATCCAGTTGGCGCTCAACCACGTCCGCACGTTCTGCCCGAAGGCGGCCTGGCCACGCGGCGAGTTGAACTTCCCCAAGGCGCTCATCACCGAAAAGGCCTTCCCCGAGGATGAGCTCCTGGTGGTGTCGTCGGTGGCGCTGGAGGGGGACGGCGCGGTCTCCAACAAGGTGATCTACGAGAAGCGGTTCGGGGCCCGCAACCAGATCGAGCTGGTGGTTCCGTTCGCCGCCCACGATCGGGCGGAAGGGAGCTGGCAGGGCGGACTTGGCGATATGGCTTTCGCTTACAAGCGGGTGCTGACCGCCAACTGGCGGACGGGGACCATCGTCAGCCTGACGGGCGAGCTGGTGTTCCCCACCGGCAGCGAGGCCCGGGACTTCGGCAGCGGCTGCTTCACCGTGGAGCCGTTCGTCACCTTCGGCCAGGCGCTGCCGGCGGACAGTTTCGTGCAGTTCCAGGGGGGCTTCGGAATCCCCATCGACGACGAGGCGGACAACGAAGCCTTTTGGCGGACCGCCCTGGGCAAGACCTTCACCCAGGGGATCAGCGGCCGGTGCTGGACCCCGATGGTCGAGATCCTCGGTTCCCGGGAGCTGGCGGAGGGCAAAGCCACCGACTGGGATGTCGTCCCCCAGTTGCAGGTGTCGCTGAGCCAGCGCCAGCATATCCTGTTCAACGTAGGGGTGCGCCTGCCCGTCACCGACACCGGACCGCGCCGGACCCAACTGGTCATGTACCTGTTGTGGGACTGGTTCGACGGCGGATTCCTGCAGGGTTGGTGAGGGAGGCAGTCATGAGAAACACCACCGCATTGTTGATTCTCCTGGCGGCGCTCACCAGCGCCGGCGCCCCGCTCCAAGCCGGCGGTCAGTCCGGCACCGCTCCGGCCGGCCCCGCGCCGGTCTTCGGCACCGCCGACGTCTGCTTCGCCTGCCACACGGGCGTCATCACCCCGTCCGGCCGGGACCTGTCTTTCGGCAATCAGTGGCGGACGACCATGATGGCCAACTCCGCGCGCGATCCATACTGGATGGCCGGGGTGCGCCGGGAGATCACCGACCACCCGTCCCACCAGGCCGCCATCGAAGACGAGTGCAGCGCCTGCCACATGCCCATGGCCCGCTATCTGGCCAAAACCGCCGGCGGGCAGGGGGCGGTGTTCGCCAACCTGCCGGTGGGCCAGGCGACGGCCGCGCACGCCCCGCTGGCAGCCGACGGCGTGTCGTGCACGCTCTGCCATCAGATGTCGGCCGCGGGCCTGGGACAGCGGTCCACCTTCACCGCCGGGTTCGGGATCGACGTGCCCGCGGCGGGCGCGGCTCCGCTGATCCACGGTCCGTTCGAAGTTGACGCGGGCCGGCGGCGGATCATGCACTCGTCGTCGGGTTTCACACCGGCCAAGGCTGCCCACCTGAGCGAAGCGGGAATCTGCGCGAGCTGCCACACGCTCTTCACCGCCTCCCTGGGCCCGAACGGCGAGGTGGTGGGCGAGCTGCCCGAACAGGTCCCTTACCTGGAATGGGAGCACAGCGCCTACGCCGGCGCCCAAAGCTGCCAGGCCTGCCACATGCCCGCCGAGGCGGAGCCGATGGCGGTGACTCCCGTGCTTGGCGACCTTCGGCCCGCAGTTTCGGCCCACACTTTTCTCGGCGGGAACACCCTGATGATGCGTATCTTCAACCGGTATCGCGGCGAGTTGGGCGTCGCCGCCCTCCCCGAGGAACTGGATGCGGCCGCCCGGCGCACCGAGGCGCACCTGGCCGCTGAATCCGCCACGCTCGTGGTGTCCGCCGCCCGGGCGGACAACGGGCGCCTGGTGACTGACGTCGAAGTGGTCAACCGGGCCGGCCACAAGCTGCCCACCGCCTACCCGTCCCGTCGCGCCTGGCTCCACGTCGCCGTCCGCGACCGCAGCGGGGCGGTCGTGTTCGAATCGGGCGCCGTCACGCCGGACGGCCGGATCGCCGGCAACGACAACGACGCCGACGCCGCCCGTTTCGAGCCGCACTACGACGAGATCACCGCCGGCGACCAGGTCCAGGTGTACGAGCCGATTCTGGGCGATCCCGCAGGCGCGGTCACCACCGGCCTGCTCACCGCCGTCTCGTACCTGAAGGACAACCGCCTGCTGCCCCGGGGATTCGACAAGCGGACCGCGCCGAAGGATGTGGCGGTGCACGGAACGGCGTCCGCCGACACTGACTTCGCCGGCGGCGGCGACCGGATCCGCTACGCAGTGGACGTATCCGGCGCGACCGGCCCGTTCACCGTCAACGTCCGGCTCTATTACCAGTCCATCGGCTACCGCTGGGCGAAAAATCTGGCCGGCCGGACCGACGCGGAAAGCGCCCGGTTCACCCGGTACTACGACGCCATGGCCGCGGGATCGGCGGTGGTGCTGGCTGAAAGCTCCGCGACGACAGAGTGAATCCCGGTTCAGCAATCACCCCCATCCCCGGCGCGAGCCGGGGGCGGGCCGTGCCTGTCCGACCACCGAAGGCCGCAGGCGAGGCATGCGGCCTTTTTATGTCCGTAAGCAGCGGGTGTAACTGTGACCGCGTGACCGGTTGAAGTCGCGTTGCCGCCTGGATGCGGTGACGATCAGTGCGGACCCCACGGGCCGCCCCGCCGCGGCGGATCGTTCCGGTACACCTTAAACTTGCGGCGGTACCACCAGCCCCGCAGCCGGAGCCAGCGATATTTCAGGTCCGGCAGCAGGGTCCGATACCTTAGCAGGAGGTAGCCGAAGGCCATCCCCCCGAGATGCGCCACGTGGGCGATGCCGTCCTGCACCCCCGCGAGCGAGAACATCAGCTCCAGGACGATGGTCGCCACCACCAGATATTTCGCCTTCACCGGAATGACGAAGAACACGAGCAGGTAACGGTTGGGGAAGTACATGGCGTACGCCAGCAGGATCGCGTACATGGCGCCCGACGCCCCCACGATGGCGGCGGCGGAAAACGGGCTGACCGCCAGGCTGCACAGGCCGGCACCCACGCCGGTGATCAGGTAGAACGCCACGAACCGGCGCCGTCCGAGGATGCCTTCGATCTCCGGCCCGAACATCCACAGAATGAGCATGTTGAACACGATGTGCAGGAGCTGGGGACCGTGCAGGAACATGTAGGTGACCAGGCGCCAGACCTGTCCGCCCAGCGTCACCGTCACCGGGATCAGGCTCATCCAGAGATCGAGCCAGTAATAATGCAGGGAGCGGTCGAATGTCTGCCCCAGATAGACCGCGATGTTGAGGATGAGGAGCGTCTTGACCACGGGGGTCAGGGGCGGGCCGATGGAGACGCGGGTCTGGTAGGTGTGGCTCATGGGTTTTCACTATACCCAAACGGTCCGCAGCGAGACAAGTGAAATCACCGGCGCCAACGCGCAAGTCTATCTTTTATATTGAAAAACCACCGGTGCTCTTTTACAATCCAACCATCATCTACCCGCAACAGGATCAGGAGGCAATCGTATGAGCGAATCCTTGGAAGCCCTGGGCATGATCGAAACCCGAGGTTTCACCGCCATGGTGGAAGCCGCCGACGCCATGGTCAAGGCGGCTAAAGTGGTGCTGGTCGGTTATGAGAAGACCGGCGGCGGTCTCAACACGGCCATCGTGCGCGGCGACGTCGCCGCCGTGAAAGCCGCCACGGATGCCGGCGCGGCGGCCGCCCGCAAGGTGGGCGAGCTGATTGCCGTCCATGTGATCCCGCGGCCGCATCCGAACCTGGACGATGTGCTGCCCATCATCCCCAGAGACCGGGCCAAGGGCAAGGCATAACACGATCCGGGGGGTGCGCCGCACCCCCCGGGCTTTTTCTCCCGGACAGACGCGATGATCATCGGTCGAGTGTGCGGCACGGTCGTAGCCACCCGCAAGGACCCCCGGCTCGAGGGGAAGAAGCTCCTCATCGTCGAGCGGCTGAACCCGGCCGACGGGACGCCGGGCGGGTATATCATCGCCGTCGACACCGTGGGCGCCGGAGCCGGCGAACGCGTCCTGTGCGTCAGCGGCTCTTCGGCCCGTCTCTCCCATGGCATGAAGGACCATCCGGTCGACACCGCCATCATCGCCATCATCGACTCCATCTGCCTGGACCGATAGGGTCCGCATGCCCGCCGCCCGCCCGCCGGTTCTCGATTTTCCCACACTGCAGCGTCGCATCGAGGAAGCCGGCGTCGTCGGCATGGGCGGCGGCGGCTTCCCCACCCACCGCAAGCTGCGGCCGCGCCTGCACACCGTGATCATCAACGGCGCCGAGTGCGAGCCGCTGCTGGCCACCGATCGCCACCTGCTGGCCAACCACCTGGCCGAGGTCGTGGCCGGCGCCGGCGCGGTGGCCCGCACCGGCGGCGCCGCCGAGGTGGCCCTCGCGGTCAAGGCCAAGCACGCCGACCTGGCCCGGCGCCTGGCGCCGACCGCGGACGGCGTGCCGCTCCGCCTGGCGGCGCTGCCGGACATCTACCCCTCCGGCGACGAATTTTTCGTCATCCGGGACGTCGCCGGCCGGGTGCTGCCCCAGCGCACCATCCCGGCGGACGCCGGCTTTTTCGTGGGTAACGCCGCCACGTTCAAGGCGATCCACGACGCGCTCCGCGGCGTCCCGCTGACCCGGCGCTACGTCACCGTCTGCGGCGCGGTGGCCCGCCCCGTCACCGTCGAGGCGGCCATCGGCACGCCGTTCCGCGAGCTGGCCGCCGCCGCGGGCGGCGCCACGGCGCCCGACGTCCGCTACCTGGAGGGGGGCGTGCTCATGGGCGCGCTGACCTGCCTGGACGCGCCGGTGACCAAGACCACGGCGGCCCTGATCGCGCTGCCGGCCGATCACCCGGCGATCCTGGAGCGCACCCGGCCGCTGCGTTATTCGGTCAAGATCGCCGAGGACATCTGCTGCCAGTGCCGCAAGTGCACCGAGCTGTGCTCCCGCTATCTCATCGGTCACGACATCGAGCCGCACAAGCTGATGCGCCTCATCGGCTCGGCCCGGGACTACCGCGATCTCCACTCCGACACGGTCTTCCATTGCTCGGGATGCGGTCTCTGCTCCCTGGTCGCCTGCCCGTTCGACCTGTCGCCGCGGCGGCTCATCATGGAATCGCGCCGGAGCTTCCCCCGCCCGGCCGCGCCCGCCGGCGAGCCCGCCGGTCGGGCCGACACCGGGTTGTTCACCGTTCCGACCCGCCGGCTGATCCGGCACCTGCGTCTCGACGCCTACGACCGGCCGGCCGAATTCGCCGGGCCCCTGCCGGTGCCGGCGGAGCTTCGCCTGCCGCTCCGGCAGCACGCCGGCGTGGCGGCGGAGCCGGCGGTCCGCGCCGGGCAGCGGGTGACCGCGGCGCAGGCCGTCGGCCGGATCCCGGCCGGCGCCCTGGGCGCCCACGTGCACGCGCCCGCCGCCGGAACAGTGGTCCGCGCGGACGACGTCGTGGTCATCGCCACCGCCCCGCCCCGCGCCCGAAGATCCCGTGGAGGAGACACCGCATGATTGCCAGCGCCATCGGAGCCCTGGAGTTCAACAGCATCGCCCGCGGCATCCTCGCCGCCGACGCCATGGCCAAGGCGGCCGCGGTGGAGCTGTTCGCGTCGAAGAGCATCTGTCCGGGCAAGTACATGACTCTCGTCCACGGCGAGGTGTCCAGCGTCGAGGCCGCCATTGCCGCCGGCAAAGCCGTCGCGCCGGGCGCCGTCGTCGACGAATTCATCATCCCCAACGCGCACCCGCAGGTGTTCCCCGCGCTCACCGGCACCGCCGCCATCGCCGCGCTGGCCGCGGTGGGCGTGCTGGAAAGCTATTCGGCCCTGACGGGCATCCTCGCCGGCGACGCGGCCGCCAAGGCCGCGGCCGTGGACCTCATCGAGATCCGCCTCGCCAACGGCATCGGCGGCAAGGCGGTCCTGACCCTGACCGGTTCAGTCGCCGACGTCGAGGCGGCGATCCGGGCCGGGGAGGCGGCCATCGCCCATACCGGCCTCTTCGTGGCTGCGGTGATCATCCCGGCGCCCCACGGGGATGTCCAGAAATTCCTCGTTTGAGGCACGGCACGGGATGGCTGCCGACCGACCGAAATTCCAAGAATCGGAACCCCCCGCCCCGCCGGTGGCCGCGGCCGATTTCCCCTCGCTGATCCAGACGCTGCTGGGCCACACCGACGACATCTACGTGGTCATCGACCGCGACGGCATCTGCCGACAGGTGAGCCCGGCCGTCACCCCTGCCACGGGTTGGGTGCCCGAAGAGCTGGTCGGGCGGCTGGCGTTCGATTTCATCCATCCTGACGACCAGGCCGCATGCCTGGAAGCCCACGCGGAGGTCCTGGACCGGCCCGGCGCGTCGCGAACGCTGGCGTTGCGCCTGCGAACCAAGGACGATCGCTGGATCCGCTTGCTGAGCACCGGCACCAACCTCACGGCCGATCCTTTGATCCGGGGCGTCGTTCTGGTCAACCGAGTCCTCGCCACGGCCGACGACGCGCCCAAACCCGTCGGCTCAGCCGCCCCCGACGTAGCTGTAGTCTTCGAGGAGCGGAACCGGGAGCTCCTGCGCGCCAACCGGATGCTCCTGCGGCAGATCGAGGAGCGCCACGACGTCGAAGCCCGCCTCCGCCGCCGCCTGGAGTTGGAGGAGGGATTGGCGCTCACGTCGCGGATCCTCATGTCCCACCCGGTCGAGGATTTCAATCGGATCCTCGAGACCTGGGGCCGCATTCTGGACGCCGAGTGTGTCGTGCTGGGCTTTGTGGACGATCGCCTCCGCATCGCCGCCGTCCACGAATGGATGCCGCCGGGAAGTCCGCCGGGTCGGATGTTCCCGCCGGATCACGATCTCACGGCGTACGCCTGGGCCATGGAGCGGCTACGCCGCAACGAGATCATCGTCCTGGACGGCCAGTCCATTCCGCCGCCCGTTGCGGCGGCGGAGCGGCAGTACCTGGCCGACCGCCGGATCCCGGCCTCGGTGTGGATTCCGATCCTGGCCAGCAGCGGTCAGCTGCGCGGCATTTTAGGCGTGGTCACCGCGGCGGCGGCCGCCAGCTGGAAGCCCGAAGATGTGCAGTTTCTCCGGATCAGCAGCGAGCTGATCGGCAATTACCTGGCGGCGTCCACGGCCGAGCGCGACCTGCGGCTCAGCGAGCAGCGCCTGCACCGGATGAGCCAGGCGCTGATGGAGCTGACCCGATCGGAGGAATTTGTCGACGCCGAACCCGAACGCCTGCTGGCCCGCATGGCGGCGGACATCCGGCGGACCCTGAACGTCGCCCGAACCTGGTCGTGGCTCCCGTCCCGCCCGGACGCCACCGGCTTCCATGACCTGCTCCCGCCGGAGCATCTGCACCCCATCGCCGAACTGATCGCCGCCGGCAGCCACCCGGAACCCTTCCAGCGCGCCCGCTCCATTGCCGTGGCCGACGTGGCGACTGATCCGCGCACCCGGGCGAGCGCCCGCCGGTTTCTGGACGACGGCATCACCGCTCTGTTGTTCGCCCCCATCACCCTGGAGGGCCGTTTTCGCGGCGTGCTCGCCTGCGAGCACGACGGCGGGCCCCGCGATTGGACCCCCGACGAGGAGCACTTCATCGCCTCCATGGCCGATCTCGTGAGCCTGGCCCTCGCCCGGCAAGCCCGCATCCGGGCCCACCAGGCGCTCCTCGACAGCGAGCTGCGCGTCCGCGCCATGTTCGAGGGATCGGTCATCGGGATCGTCTTCTGCACGCTGGACGGAATCATCACCGAGGCCAATCCCGCGTTTCTGACCATGATCGGCTACTCCGCCGACGAGCTGCGGGGCATCCATTGGCGGGAGCTGACCCATCCCGACGACATCGCCCAGGAGGATGCCATCGCCGAAATCATCACGGTCGGCGAACAGAACTGGATTCCGCTGGTCAAGCGCTACCGCCGCAAGGACGGCAGCTGCTTCTGGGCCAAAATGACGCTTTACGTCATCCGTCAGGAAGTCAACCCGGCCGCATTCGGCTTCGCCATGGTCGAGGACATCACCGACCGGCGCCGTTCCGAAGAGCAGCTGCTCGCTTATCAGGAACAACTCCGTTCCCTGGCCAACGAGCTGTCGCTGGCCGAGGCCCGCCTGCGGCGCAAAATCGCCTCGGACCTGCATGACCGAATCGGCCAATCGCTCGCGCTGGCCAAGATCAAACTCGGGGAGCTGCGGCCCGCGTCCGGCGCCGACGCCGGGGGACCGTGGCCGGAGACAGCCAACCTGATCGAGGCGACCATCCGGGAGACGCGGTCGCTGATCTCGGAGATCAGCCCGCCCGTCCTCGACCTGCTGGGCCTCGAGGCCGCCACTGAGTGGCTGGTTGAGCACCTGAGCCAGCAGTCGGGTGTCGCCATCGCGCTCGATTCCGACTCCAAGCCCAAGCCGTTGACCATCGAGATGCGGGATCTGCTGTTCCAGGGCGTGCGCGAGCTGCTGGTGAACGCCATCAAGCATGCGGGCGCCCGCCGGATCCGGGTGTCGCTGCGGCGGGAGCACGAAGAGGTGCTCGCCGTCGTCGAGGACGACGGCAAGGGATTCGCCGCCGGTTCGACGCCGGCACCCACCACCGGCGGCTTCGGGCTCTTCTACCTGCGGGAACGACTCGGTCTGGCGGGCGGCCGTCTGGAGATCGGCCGCACCAAGGGCGGCGGTGCCCGGGTGACGCTGACGCTGCCCGTCGCCCCCGCCGAATCCGGTGCCAGGAGGGAACCATGACCCTGCGCATCCTGCTCGCGGATGACCACAAGATTCTTCGGGAGGGCCTGCGCTCCCTGCTGGAGAAGCAGGCGGACATGGCCGTCGTCGCCGAGGCCGACGACGGCCGCTCGGCCCTCGAAGCGATCCAGCACCAACCCACCGACGTGGTGATCATGGATATCGCCATGCCCGGTCTGAACGGGATCGAAGCCACCCGCCAGATCCGGGCGCGTCACCCCGGGATCAAGGTGATCGCCCTGTCGATGCATTCGGACCGCCGCTTCCTCATCGGCATGCTCCAGGCCGGCGCCAACGGATTCCTGCTGAAGGATTCCGCCGCCGAAGAGCTCATCACCGCGATCCGGGCCGTCATGGGCGGCCATGCGTACGTCTCCCCAGCCATCGCCAATATCCTGGTCGAGGATGTGCTGCGCCGGGCGCCGGCGGCCGGGCCCGCCGCCCCACCCCAGCCCCTCACCCCGCGCGAGCGGGAAGTGCTGCAGCTCATCGCGGAAGGCAAAAGCACGAAGGAGATCGCCGGCATCCTCCGCGTGAGCGGCAAGACCGTCGAATCATACCGGCTGAAAATCATGGCCAAGCTCGACCTGCACAGCGTCGCCGAGCTGACCAAGTACGCGATCCGCGAAGGGCTCTCGCCTCTATGAGCCGCCCGGCAGCCTCCTGCTCTCTCCACACCGCAGCGTTTGGACATCAGGATTTTTGAAGGCCGTTATCAGGGAATCTCTGATTTACGGCTCCAGATTCGGCGGTTTACACTGGCTGCAGGATGCGGATCGGGCTCTGAATATTGGCCCTCATGTTCAGGCAACCCAGGACCTGACGCATGAGCCGGACCCGACACACAGTTATTTGACAGCAACGAGTTGGGATAACTGGGTTTTTCATTTCGACGGCTTCTTCAGACCTTTTCCGGACCTGCGGGTTTCAGGGGGGCTGAAGAAGCCGGTTTTTTTACCTGCTACCGGACGGGCCGCCGCCCATGGAAATTGCTTCGCACGGCTTCCGGTCCGGGTTACAATGCCCTTGTCATGAACCGCCCGCTCGCCGTCGTGGTGATCCGAATCGGTCTGGCCGGATGGCTGGGCTGTGCGCTGGCCGCCCAGGCGCCGGTCGCGCCCGCCGCCGCAGGACCGATGCTCACGGCCACCGACCGCTATTACGACGCGGGCCGCATCTCCGCCGCCGGACCGCCGATCGTCCACACCTTCATCATTGCCAATACCGGCACCGCCCCGCTGAACATCGTCGAGGTCGAGCCCATGTGCCAGTGCGCCCGTTTCAGCCTGGGCGCCAGCCGGCTGGCGCCACAGGAATCCACGTCGCTGGAAGTCGTGCTGGATGTCCGGGACAAGCGGGGCTCGTTCTACGACGGCGTCTGGCTGGTCACCGACGACCCGCGGCAGCCGCGCGCCGCGTTCTATATCGTCGGCGATGCGTACACCCGCCTCGATGTCTCGCCGGACATCCTGAGTTTCAGCATGGCGCCGGTCGAGCATATCAACGGCGCGGCCGCGGAGCTGGCCGTCGAGATCAACGACGACGCCATCCAAGCGCTCCAGTCGGTGAGCGGGTCTTCCCCGACGGTCACGGCCGCCTTCACGCCCGTGAACAACCGCCACTACCGCGTCTCCGTCAGACTGCAGGTGGCGGAGGCCGAGGTGGTGCTGGACGAATGGGTGGAGCTGGTCTTCACGGGGCAAGCGGAGGAGCGGGTCCGCGTGCCGGTGCGCGGCCTGGTCACGGGGCCCATCCAGCCGTCCACCCGCTACCTGGACCTGCTCGATTTCGCCCAGAGCAGCCCGCCGGAGCGGGTGGTCTACTTGTGGGACAGCGTGCCGTTCACCGTCACCCGCGTCGAGACGCCGCCTTGGCTGGCGGCGGTCGCCCAGCCCCTGCAGCGCACCGAGGGCGGAAAGCCGGTCCACGTCCAGAAAATCACGTTCCGCCTGGATTCGGAAGCCGCACTCCCCGCGCAGCCGCCGACGCACCTGGTCGTTCACACGGATCACCCCGCGGCGCCGCGGGTCATCCTGACGCTGGAGGACCGCCGCCACACAGCCGGGCTGGCGCCGCCGACGGAACCGGCCGCACCGCCGCCGCCCCGCTGAGCGGTTGCGGACGCGGACCGGCCGCGGAATGTGCCTTGCGCGCCCCTGACGGGTGTGATAATTTGGCACGCTTGAGATGACCATCCAGGCGCCGACCACATGTTAAAAGTACGTCTCCTCGGCAGCGGCAGCGGCGGCAACTGCACCCTCGTTTCCTCGGGCGACTGCCACATCCTCATCGACTGCGGGCTCAACGCCCGGCGCATCAGCCACGGCCTGCGGGAGGCGGGCATCCGACCCGACCACCTGTCCGGAATCCTGATCAGCCATGAGCACCGGGACCACATCGCCGGACTGCCGGTTTTCCTCAAATCCGCGCCGGTGCCCGTATTCCTGTCACCCGGCACCGCCGCCGGCACCGCGCTGAACGGCACGGAGGCCCCCGCGGAGCACTTCCAGGTCGGGCAGCCGTTCGCCATCGGCCCCCTCGAGGTCATCCCCTTCGCCGTCTCCCACGACGCCGTCGACCCCTGCGGCTTCATCATCCGCTGCCGGGGCGTCCAGCTGGCGCACGTCACCGATCTGGGCTGCATGACGGAACTGGTCCGCCAGCGGATCCGGCAGTCTCATTGCCTGGTCATCGAATCCAACCACGACGAGGAGATGCTCAAGATCGGCCCCTACCCCTGGCCGCTCAAGCAGCGCGTCCTGAGCCGGGTGGGCCACCTGAGCAACCGGGATCTCGGCCGGTTCCTGGCGGAGGACTTCGACGGCGCCGCGGCCACCATCGTGCTGGCGCACCTGAGCCGGAAGAACAACCACCCCGAAATCGCCCGCCAGAACGTCCGGGACGCCCTGGCGGAGCGCGCGTCCGCCCGCGCCGACGCGTTCGAGATCATCGTCGCCGACCAGGACCGGCCCACGCCGCTGATCACCATCGACTGAAGGAGGCGCGCCCATGATTCCCCGCTACACCACCCCGGAGATGGCCGAGATCTGGAGCGAGGAGCGCAAGTTCGGCAGCTGGCTGCAGGTGGAACTGGCCGTCTGCCGGGCGCTGGGCCGGCGCGGCCTGATCCCGGCGGTGGCGGTCGCGGCCATCGAGGCGAAGGCCGCGTTCTCGATCCCGCGCATCCAGGAGATCGAGGCCGTCACCCACCACGACGTGATCGCCTTCACCACGGCGGTGGCCGAGCAGGTGGGCGAGCACTCCCGCTTTTTCCACTACGGGCTCACCTCCACCGACGTGGTGGACACCGCCCAGGCCCTGGTGCTCCGGGAGGCGGTGGCAGCGATCCGCACCGAGGTCGACGCGCTGGCCGCCGCGCTCAAGACGATGGCCTTCCGCCACAAAACCCTCCCCGCCATGGGCCGCACCCACGGGGTTCACGCCGAGCCCACCACCCTCGGCCTCAAGTTCGCGCTCTGGTACGCCGAGCTGCGGCGCCAGCGACCCTTTCTCGAGCTGGCCGGCCGCGGGGTGGTCTGCGGCAAGATCTCCGGCGCGGTGGGCACCTTCGCCCACCTGGATCCGGAGATCGAAGCCGAGGTCTGCGCGGAGCTCGGGATCGACCACGCGCCCATCAGCACCCAGGTGCTGCAGCGCGACCGCCACGCCCAGTTTCTTTCCGCCCTCGGCGTCCTGGCCGGCACCCTCGAAAAGATCGCCCTCGAGATCCGCCACCTGCAGCGGACCGAGGTGCGCGAGGCGGAGGAGCCGTTCCGCGCCGGGCAGAAGGGCTCATCGGCGATGCCGCACAAGCGCAATCCGGTCAAGTGCGAGCAGCTCTGCGGTCTGGCCCGGGTGGTCCGCAGCCATGTGCTGGCCGCGCTCGAGGACCAGGCGCTGTGGCACGAGCGGGACATCTCCCACTCGTCGGTGGAGCGGATCATCCTGCCCGACAGCACCACCCTGGTCCACTACATGCTCCGAACCCTGACGGGGATCGTCGCCGGCCTGCACGTCTATCCGGAAGCCATGCAGCGCAATCTCGAGCTGACCCGCGGGCTGATCTACTCGGGGCAGCTGCTGCTCGCGCTCACCGAGAGGGGCGTCCTGCGCGAGACCGCCTACGCCTGGGTCCAGCGGGCGGCCATGCGCGCTTGGGAGACCGGCGGTGACTTCCAGGCGCTGGTCCTGGCCGACGCCGACATCCGGCGCCACCTGTCGGAAGCCGAGATCGCCCGCCACTTCAGCCTCGAGCACCAGCTGCGCCACGTCGATGCGATCTTCCGGCGGGTGTTCGCCGAGGATGCCGTGAAATCATGAGGATCCGCCGCTGCTCCGTCGCCGCCCTGCTGCTCGCCTGGCTGGCTCCGGCCGTCGCCGGCCCCGTCGGGCCGGCGACGGACCATATCGCGCTCGCCGCACCCATGGTGCTGGAGTACACGGGTCAGGTGGCCGGATTGGACGCCCAGTCGGAAACCCGCACGGTGTACCGGATCCGCGCCGTCGCGCCGGAATGGCGGGTGGAGTGGGAGGAGGCGTTCCGCCTGGGCGCTTTCGTCGTTCCGGCCAAGGTCCTGGCGGAATCCCGCCGTTACTACCGCAGCGTCGTCCTGGAGAACGGACGGGAGCTGCCGCTGGACGGCACGCTCCTCGTGCTCAGCGCCGCGGTGTATGACGAACTGGAACGGGGGCGGCAGGCCAAGCTTCAGATCCAGCGCCATCCAAGCTGGCTGCGGCCAACGGGGGAAACGACGATGACGATCGACGGCCGGTCGGTGCCCGCACTCACGGCCACCGACAGCCTGGGCCGCGCCTACTGCTTCCAGCGCGACCGGGCCTTCCCCCTGCTGCTCCGCTACCAGGCCAACACGTACACCGAGTGCCTGACGCGCGTCCACCACGGCGACGTGCTGTTCCGCTGGTACCACTGACGCGCCGCCCGCCGCTCCCGGCCCGCCTCAGGCCGGCTCCGCGCTGACGCCGTCGGGGCCGTTCACGATGGTCACCCGGCGGCGGTCGTCGCCCAGATGTTCCATCCGGACTTCCACCACCCCCGGGTGTGCCGCCTCCAGCCGCTCGGCCCACTCAACCAGCACCAGGTCGGCTGTCTCCTCCAGATCGTGATAGCCGATGGACTCGAGGTCGGCCGGTCCACCCAGCCGGTACAGGTCCACGTGCGCGACGCGGCAGCGGCCGCGGTACTCGTTGACGAGAGTGAAGGAGGGGCTGCGCACGTCGGCCGGCGGCACGTCCAGCTCGCGGCACATGCCCCGGATGAAGACGGTCTTCCCCGCGCCCAGCTCCCCGAAAAACAGGACGGTGGCCGGCAGCGCCAGCCGGCGCGCCAGTGCCCGGCCCAGGGCGAAGGTGCCCGTCTCCGATTCGGTGATGAACCGCGTCCGGCTCACGATTCGCGGATCCGCCGGATGGCGGGACAGATGAACCGGACGATGTCGCGGGCGATGACCGACTCCTCGCTCAGCTTCTCGGTGGCCAGGTCCCCCGCCAGACCGTGGACGTAGACCGCGGCGTTGCACGCCAGCGCCCACGCCTCCGGGTTCTGGTGGTTGATCCGGGCGCAGAAGGCGCCCAGGATGCCGGAGAGCACGTCCCCGGAGCCGGCTGTGGCCATGCCCGGATTGCCGGTGGGATTGATCCAGACCTGGCCGTCCGGATCGGCGGCCACGGTCCGGTGCCCCTTGAGGATGAGATAATGTCCGTACTTGCGGGCGAAATCCTGGGCGATCATCTCGCGGTTTTCCTGCACCTCGCCCGTGCGGCGGGCCACCAGCCGGGCCATCTCGCCGGGGTGAGGCGTCAGCACCGCGGAAACCTGGATCCGCTTGAGCAGCTCCGGGTCCTCCGCCAGGCAGTTGAGGGCGTCCGCGTCCAGGATCACGGGGACTTCGAGTTGAGGCAGGAGCTCCCGGATCAGGGCGACGGATTCGGGTTGGCACCCGAGGCCGGGCCCGAGCACCAGCACGTCGCGCGTCTTGAGCAGCTCCAGGATGCAGCCGGCGGCGGCCGGGCTGAAACATCCGTCGTCGCCGCCCGGCAGCGCTTCCACCATCAACTCGGGAACGTCACCCGCGGCCACGGCGGCCAGCGGGGCCGGCACGGCGATGGTCACCAGGCCGGCGCCGCTGCGGAGCGCCGCCAGGCCGGCCAACTTCACGGCGCCGGTCTTGCCCCGCCCGCCGCCCACCACCAGGATGTGGCCGAAGTTGCCCTTGTGGGTGTCCTTCTTCCGGGGGAGGAAAAAGCCGCGCACGTCGTCGGCCGACAGCAGGTTCAGGGCGTGTTCCGGGACATCGAGCAGGAAATCCGGCGTGCCGATGGACACCGTGTACAGATCCCCCGTATAGATGCCGGCGTCGCCCAGGATCAGGCCCGGCTTGGGCGCGGTGAAGGTCACGGTGAGATCGGCGAACACCGCGGTCTCCACCGGACGGTATTCGTCGGCGAACAGGCCCGAGGGCAGGTCCACGGCCACCACCGTCGCCGGCGAATCGTTGACGGCGCGGATGACGTCGGCCTGGAGCCCCTCCGCCGGCTGGTTGAGGCCGGTGCCGAGGAGCGCGTCCACGACGAGATGGAACGACTGCAGGTCCTGGCGGAGCGATTCGAGGTCGTCCGCCGTGGCGACCTCCGCGATGGGGATGTCCCGGTAATTCCGGATGATCTCCAGGTTGATCCGGGCGTCACCCGCGATCCCGTCGGCGCCGCCGATGACGTAGACGTGGGGGGTGATCCCGCGCAGGAACAGGTGCCGGGCGATCACGAAGCCGTCACCGCCGTTGTTGCCCCGGCCGCAGATCACGCCGATGTGGAATGAGTCGAGTTTTTCGAACTCCTCCTCCAGGACCTGCACGACGGCGATGCCGGCGTTTTCCATGAGGGTGGTGCCGGGGATGCCGATCTCCGCCATGGTGCGGCGATCCACTTCACGCATCTGCGAGGCTGTCAGCAATTTCATAGGCTCACCTTCCGTCGGATGATTTGACGATCCGGTCCAGGCGGACAAACGCCTCGGCCACCTCTGCGGCGGTGTTGTAATAATGCGGCGACATCCGGATGGCGCCGTTGCGGAGCGCCACCTGGACACCGACCGCCGTCAGCCGCGCCGTCAGGTCGGCGGCATCGCGGCCGGGCACGCGGAACGACACGATCCCCGAGCGCGCCGGCCCGTCGGGCGAGAGCACCGTCCAGCCCCGCTGACCGGCCGCTTCGGCCGCCAGCTCCGCCAGGGCCAGGATGCGGGCGGCCACGGCTGCCGGTCCCAGCCGGAGGTAGCGGCCCACCGCGGCCTTCAGGTTGTGCACGCCGAACGCCGACAGGTTACCGGTCTCGAACCGCCGGGCCGCCGGGGGAAACTCCAGCCGGTAATTGAGCATGTGCTCCCAGTCGCGCACGCCCATCCACCCCACCGCGGCCGGATGGAGACGGTCCAGCAGCTCCGCCCGGCAGTAGAGGAAACCGATCCCCTCGCCGGACATCAGCCACTTGTGCCCGCCGCAGGCGAGGAAGTCCACACTCCCTTCGCCCACGTCGAGGGGCAGCGCGCCCAGCTGCTGGATGGCGTCCACGCAGAAAATCACTCCGCGGCCGCGGCAGTACGCGCCCAGGGGCGCCAGATCCAGCCGGAAGCCGTTGAAGAACTGAACCGAGCTCACCGAGACCACCCGCGTGCGCCCGTCCACGCGGGGGATGATGTCCGCCGCCTCGCAGCGGCCGTCCCGGAGCGGGACGTACCGGACGTCCACGCCCCGGCGGGCCAGGTTCTGCCAGGGAAACACGTTGGCGGGAAACTCGATGGCCGGCAGGACCACGTTGTCGCCCGGCTGCCAGTCCAGGCCGTTGGCCAGCACGCTGATCCCCTCGGAGGCATTCCGGGTGAATGCGATCTCCTCCGGCCGGGCCCCGATGAGTTCGGCGAGAAGGGTGCGGGCTTCCTCCACCACCCGGAGGGTCTCCTGCCAGTGGTGGTCGCCGTCCCGTGAGATCGCCTCGAGGTAGTGGCGGGCGGCGTCCAGCACGTAGGCCGGCAGCGGGCCCACAGCGGCGTGGTTCAGGTAGATCCACTGCCGCGTGACCGGGAAGAGCTCGGTGCGCCGGTTCGGGTCAACTAGGGGTTCGGTCCGATTCATGACGGTGGCTCACTGCGCGATAAAGTATAATTATATCATCGAGATGGTGGGTGGGCCGAGTCGGTTGTTCATGAGAAAAATCCGTCGCCCGGTCGAAACATCCAAGTCTGCAGTCCGTAGGATAGGTATCAGCGTCGAGGAGACGTTATGCGTCGTGGAATATGCCTCAGTTTGCTTCTGATTCTCAGCCTGGCCGCCGTGCCCGCAACGCCCACGCGGGTCAAGGTGGAAACCGGCGGCCGGACCATGACACCGCAAGTCCGTGACCAGGTGTACCGGCTCATCCACCTCCACTTCGAATACAACGTGGAACGCCGGTTCGAAGCGTCGGAAAACACGCTCCGGCAGGCCCTGCAGTTGAACCCGGACCACCTCATGACCAACTATTTCATGGCCCAAGTGATGGAATTCCGGGGCCGGGACGACGAAGCCCGCCGTTACAAGGCCCGGGTGGATGCCTTGATGCCCGGCGCCCCGCCGGCCGAGCAGATCTGGATCCGGTTTCCCCAGAAATGGCGCATGGGCAAGGAACAGATTCAGGAAACCCACCTCAAGCTCAAAGAGCTCATGGCCCAGGACGGCAACGATCCGGTGCTGTTTTACGTGGCCGGGATCTTCTACACCACCATCAACAAGCAGACGTTCGCCGCCGAGTGCTTTGAGCGGGCGCTGGAGCTGGCCCCCTACATGGGCCAGGCGCATAACCTCCTGGGATACACCTACACTTACATCTACAAGTACGACCTGGCGATCAAGCACCTCGAGATGTACGCCAAGCTCTACCCGGACCACCCCAACCCGCATGACAGCCTCGGCGAGATCTATCTGATGACCGGCCGGTACGACGAGGCCATCGCCCAGTTCCAGGACGCCCTGGACCTGGACCCCAACCTGGACTACGTCCACGAACACATGATCCAGGTTCTCAACGCCAAGGGCCAGCACACCCGCGCCATGAAGTACGCCCAGAACATGTGGGAACGCGCCACCAGCAACGACATGAAAACCGCCGCGCTCCTGCAGATGGCCGAAATCCACCATCTGAAGGGCGAATACGATAAGGCGTTGAAAAAAGCCCAGGCCGCCCTGGATCTCACGCCGCGCTCCTCGCTGGCTTATTACGCGCTGGGCATTTCCAGCCTGCAGTCCGGCCGGATGGATGAATTGCGCAAACTGCTGGATGCCTGGCAGAAGATGATCGCCGCCCGTCAGAGCGCCGATTCCAAAGGCGCGAACGGCATGTCGAGATACAAGGGCGATCCGCTTTATGACTATCTGGTGGGCCGGATGAACACCTCGCTGGGCAACTTCAGCACGGCCATCGAGCTGTTCCGCAAGGTGTACGACGCGATCGCCATCCCGCACCGCGCCATCTTCGCCCGGTGGGCGCTCGCCGAAGCCTACCTGGCTTCGGGCCAGATCGATCTGGCGCGGGACGTGATTAACCAGAACCTCTCCATCAATCCCAACCACGCACCCAGTCTGCTGCTGAAGGCCAAGATCGCCGCGGCCACGGCGCAGAAAGATGAGGCGCGCCAGCTGGTGGCGCGCTGCCTGAACGTGCTGCGGGACGGCGACAAGCGCGCCCCGCTCTACCAGGACGTCAAGCAACTCGGCGCCCAGCTGGAATAACCCCGGGCCGGTTGCGCCCCGAGCCAGCGGCCCCTGCAGACGAGAGCGCATGATCGCATCACCTGCCGAATTCGGTTGGCACTGGCGAATGCTCAAGCTGGCGGCGTTCGGCCTGTCCCTGGCCGTGCTGGCCCTCCTGCTGTATGCCGCATCCATCCTGAACCGGACGCCGACCCCCGGCTTCGACGTGGAGAACCACTACCGGTGCGTGCTCAGGGGAACCGCCGGCCTGCCGTTGCAGACGGGCGATATCATTCTCTCCGTCAACCGCCAGCCTGTCGTGCGCCCGCTGGATTGGGCGGAGATCCGGCGCCAGATCGCTTCGTCGGACATGGTCAACGTCAGCGTCCGCCGCAGCGGCAAGACCTACCAGCTCCGGGCCACCCTGGGGGATCTGGTCGCGGCGGATCCCGTGTTCACCCCCGACAACCTGGCCCTGCAGGTTGAATCGGCCCCGATTCTCACGCCGCTCCGGCCCGGCGACCGCATTCTCAACATCAACGGGCGGATCGTCCAGAGCGGCCGCGCTGAGGAAATCCGCGAACAGCTGGCGTACCGCGACGGTCCCTCGACCCTGCTGGTGCTCCAGGCGGGCCGGCTGCAGCTGGTCACGCTCTCGCCCGCCGAGATGGACCGCCTTCGGACGAACCTGGTGGAAAAATACGCCGTGTTCGTCAGCGCCGTCCACCCCTCCCTCGCCGACCGCCTGACCGTGGGCGACCAGGTCCTGAGCATCAACCAGCAACCGGTGTTCAACCGCACGCAGGTGTTGAACGAGCTCCACGGTCTCGGGTTCGGCGCCACTTACTCACTGAACATCCGCACGGCGGACGACTTCAATTGGGCGGACCTGACCGTCCGGCTGTCGCTCTGGGAGGCGCGCCACCCGGGAACGTTGCTGGGGCTGCTCTTCGGCCTGGTGGGGGCACTCATTTCGATCTTCTTGCTCGTCCGCTACCCCAATCCGCTCCTCGGCCTTCTGCAGTCGCTGGTCTATGTCGGGATGGCCAGCCTGCTCCTGATGGGCTGGACGCTGACTTTCACTCCGCTGGCCGGACTGGTCCGGTGGGCGCTGCCGGGCGCCCTGGCGTTGCCTGTGGTGTTGCTCGTCCTGATCGCCCACCATCCCGTCCGGCTGCCGGTGATCGCCAATCCCCGCGTGCTGGTCCTGGCCGGCGCGGCGCTGCTGGCCGCAGCCGGGGCGGCATGGTTCGGCGGGACCGGCGTCCTCCGGCCGGAGGCGGGCGGCGGCTCGCCTGGCCTGGCTGCTGTGGAAACCGCCGTCCGGCTGGCTGCCCTGGCGGTCAGCGTCGGGCTCATCGCGGTCAGCCTCGTGGCGTTCCGTTCGCGGCGCCAACCGCACGAGCGCACCTCCGCCAACATCCTGTACTTCGGTCTCATCGCCGGCACGATCCTGCCGGCCGCCGGGTTTGCCGCGGAGAGCCTCTTTCCCGAGACGCGACTGTCAACGGGCACCGCCCTCGCGATCCTGGCCGCGGTGTTGTTCGGCTTGACCCTCCTGTTCGATTACGTGCGCAAGCGCGTGTTCTACGCCGACATCGTCCTGAAGAAGAGCATCGCCTACACCCTGGTCTCGGGCGTCATCCTGTTCTTCTACTTCCTGCTCCTGGTCTGGTACGGTGACGACCTCCAGCGGTATCTCAAGATCGGCTCCATGTGGCTCATGATCCTGTTTCTGCTGGCGGCGGCATTCCTGATCGAGCCGCTGAAGGCCTCCATCGCCAAGCTGCTGGACCGCGTCTTTTACCGGGCCCACATCAACTACCGCGAGACCATCCTTGAGACGTCCCGGCAGTTGAACTACACGATGGACATCCCCACGGTCATCGACCTGAGCCTGAACAAGATCTCCTCGGTGGCGTACCTGAAGGGCGGTTACTTCTTCCTCCGCAGCGGCGAGGCCGAGGTGTTCGAATGCGCCGCGGCCCGCAACCCCGAGATCGAGGATTTCCGCTCGGTCCAGATTCCCGCGTCGTGGCAGGTGGTACACTGGCTCATGGACAAGCAGGACCCCATCGAGCTGTTTGACCGGCTCAACCACCGGCGGTTTCTCGCCCTGCCCCCCGAAGAGATCGCCCTCCTGCGATCGCTGGAGGTCTCGGTGGTCGCCCCGCTGGTATCGCGCAACCGGCTGCTGGGCATCCTGCTGCTGAAGGCCAAGCTCTCCGGCGAACTCTTCTCGTACGAGGACATCAACTTCCTCGGGATCCTCTGCAACAACGCGGCCATCGCCCTGGAGAACGCCCAGGCCCGGGACAAGGAACAGGCGTTCATGCAAACCATGCACCACCAGAAGCGGCTGGCCCTGATCGGGCAGATGGCCGCCAACATCGCCCACGAAATCCGTAACCCCCTCGTCGCCATCAAGGGCCTGGGCCAGCTGGTGAGCGACAGCTTCGACGGCGGCGACCCGCGCGCCCAGCACATGAAGGTGCTCAACGCCGAGGTGAACCGCCTGCAGAACGTGGTCTCGGAGCTGGTACGTTTCGCCCGGCCCATGGAACTGGCCAAGGACCTGATGGACCTCAACGCGTGCATCCAGGACGCGGTGGACCTCTATGCGGAGGAGAGCCGCAAGCGCCGCGTCCACCTGGAATTCCGGCCGGGCCGAGAGGCAATCCGCCTGACGGCCGACTTCGAGAAGGTCAAGCAGGTGCTCATCAACCTGCTCCAGAACGCCCTGGACGCCACGCCGCCCGGCGGCCGGGTGCTGGTGGAGTCGTTCCTCGACGGCGCGGCCGACGCCGCCGGCGCGTTCGAGACGGCCGGCGTCCGCGTCACCGACACCGGCCCGGGCGTCCCCGCCGAGCTGCGGGAGAAGATCTTCGAACCCTTCTTCTCCAACAAGGAGTCCGGCACCGGCCTGGGTCTGGCCATCGCCCGGAGCATCGTCGAGGAGCATGACGGCGCCATCGCCGTCGGGCCGAGCGCCGCCGGCGCCGGCGCGGCGTTCGAGGTCCGCTTCCCCGTCCAGGAGGCCAAGGGGGTCAATCCGCAATGAAACGCGCCGATTTGCTCGTCATCGACGACGAGTTCCCCGTGCTCTACACGATCAAGGCGATCCTCGAGAAGCACTACAGCAGCATCGCCACGTTCACCGATCCGAAGGAAGGGCTGGCCTTCCTGGCGGAAAAGGGCTGCCGCGTGCTCATCACCGACCTGCGGATGCCCGAGATCAACGGCGCCGAGGTGCAACGCCGCGCCCTGGCCGCGGATCCGGACATCCAGGTGATCATGCTCACCGCCCACGGCTCCGAGAAAGTGGCCGTCGAGGCGCTCAAGATGGGGGCGTTCCACTACATCACCAAGCCGTTTGATCCCGAGGAGCTCCTCCTGCTGGTGCGCAAGGCGCTGGACCAGTATGCGTTCCGCAAGCGGATCCAGTACGACACGGAGATGGCCCGCTCCCTCCAGCTCAACCTCCTCCCCGCCCCTGCCCTGGCCACCGACCGCTTCCGGATCAGCGCCCGCTATATCCCCGGCGGCACCGTGGGCGGCGACTACTACGACTACCAGCTTCTGCCGGGCGGCGCGTTGGGTGTCATCATCGCCGACGCCGCCGGGCACGGCGTCAGCTCCGCCATGATGATGGCGATGCTCAAGATGGCGTTCATCACCGCCGCGCCCGCCTGCGGAAATCCGTCCACGCTGCTGGAGATCATCAACCAGTCCTTCATTCCGATCCTGAAGGGGCGGACGTTTTTTACCGCCTTCTACGGCATCCTCCAGCCCGATCCGCTGCGCCTGACCTTCGCCAGCGCCGGTCACCCGTTCCCCCTGCTCCTGCACACCGCCGAGCAGCGGTTCCACGAGTCGGACATCACCGGGCCGGCCATCGGCCTCTTCCACGACGCCGCTTATGTCGACAACGAGATTCCCGTCCAGACCGGCGACCGGATCCTGCTCTACACCGACGGCCTCACGGACCTGGACGAGGACGGTGCCGCCTTCACCGAATTCCGAAACCAGATGCAAGCGCTTGCGTATAGTAATCAACCGGATTTGCTGGACGTGCTTAGTCAGCCAGTCGTCCAGCGACACCCGTCCCACGCGGACGACATCACCATGGTGCTGATCGAGTGTTAACACCGCCGGCGCGGGAGGATTCGTGAGAGATCGACTAAACCAACTCATTGAAAAAACAGAGGTTTCTTTCCACGAACGAGTCAAGGAGTTCGAAAAGCTCCTCATGCTCGACGCCCTCAATCGGACCAACTGGGTGAAACTGCGCGCCGCCCGCTCCCTGCGGGTGACTTACCGGATCTTCAACTACAAGTACGAAAAATTCGGGCTGAGCGCGCTCAACCCGCGCCGCCGGAAAAAGCGCGAATCGCAGTTGGTCTGCTGATTGTCTGCGGCGGGAGCCTCGGCTCATTCCCTGGCGCCGGATCGGCCCGGGTCTGTCCGACTCGTGGCGAGAGCGTCCCTTCTCATCAAACCTGGCTTCGCGGGGATTCCACTGCCCGCAACTCGTCCGTCCACTGACGGTCTTCGTCCGCGTTTGGATCGGATCCGGCTCACCAGCCTGAAATGTCCCCGTCCCCCCCGTGCGGGCGAGAGTCCGGATTGAAAAACTCCGCAAACTGTCGCCTCGCGCGCTCCGGCAGGAGGGGGTTGGCCGTCTGCCACCGAGCCAGGCGCCCGGCCAGGCCGGCGTCCGAAATCAGCTCCGCCACCAGCTCGTATTCACGCACCAGATCCGTCTGGAACAGCGCCGGATCGTCGGTGGCCACGGTCATCGGCACGCCCCACGCGTACATCGTCCGGAGCGGATGCACCGCCAGGTCCGGGACCACTTTCGTAGCCATGTTGCTCGTGGGGCAGACGTCGATCACCGCCCCGAGCGCCGCCACCAGTTCAGCCACACGCTCCGACCGCCCGGCGGGAAGGCCGTGGCCGATTCGGTGGGGCCGGGCCGCCCGCAGGTCCCGCAGCATGCTCTCGGCCGAACCGGTTTCGCCTGTGTGCAAAGAGATGCGGAGGCCGCGCTCGCGCGCCGCCAGGAAGGCGGGCGCCAGCGGTTCGAGCGGCGCCGCGGTTTCGTCGCCGCCCACGCCAATGCCGACGACGCCGCGGTCCTGGTGGCGGCACGCCAGTTCCAGCGTGCGATGGAAGAACTCCTCGGGGAACTGCCGCACGTTGTCCAGCACCACGCCCCAGCTGATTCCCCGTGTCCGCCCCTCGTCGGCGGCGGTCTCCAGGATGACCGCCAGCGCCCGATCGGGGTCCAGGCCGTATTTCATGCACGCGGCGGGCGTGTGGAAAAATTCGCAATGGACCACCCCGTCGCGCTGCAACCGGCCGAAGAACGCAGCGGTGATGTCGCGGAAGTCCTCCTCGCAGCGGATCGCCTGAACCACGGCCTTGTAGGCGTCGAGAAAGCCGTGAAAATCGCTGAAGGCCAACTCCGCGCGGATCGATTCCGGCGGCCGCTCCGCCCACGGCAGTCCATGGCGGCGGTGGAGCGCCTGCAGCAGCGTCGCGTCCACGCTCCCCTCGAGGTGGACGTGGGTCTCCGCCTTCGGCGCGGCCCGCCAGTTGACGGCCGGCGTCCGCCCCGCACCGCCGGCCTCCCGCCCGGTCATGACGCCTCCCCGGACGCGGCGTCCTCGAAGAGCTGGAGGATGCGCAGCGTCTCGATGAACTCGCCGGAGATGAAATCCTGGAAGGTGCGGAGATCCACACCGGCGGGGGTGATGCGGCGCACCGCCTCCCAGCACAGCGGCGAGGTGAACACGATGTCCGATTCGCGGGCGATCCGCTCCAGCAGCGCGGTGTTGTCGACCGGGGCGATGAGAAACTGCTTGTCGGTGGCCGGCCGGAAGATCTTGGCAAAGACGTCGAACGAGGTGTGGAGGGTGCGCATGTCGCGGACCACCACGCCCACGTTCCGCTCGCGCATCACCTGGGCGATCTCGCCGAAGACACCGGGGTTGATCTTGATCTCCAGCAGCCGCTTCCCCAGCGCGGCGGCCAAGGGGCGCACCGCGGCGATGTGCCAGGAGGTGGTGAGCACGTACGGCACGGCGCGGACGCCGGCGTTGGCGGGCGCCAGCTCCCGCTCCAGGTTTTCGAGGAGCACCGGGTGAATGGCGATGTCCAGCCGGCGCTGAAGCTCGGCGGTGAACACCTCGATCTCCTCGGCGTCGTCCACCACGGCGCAGCGCAGCGGATGGAGCCCGACGCCGGTGGTGTAGCGCAGCAGCAGGTGGGCGAACTGCTCGTGGGGCACGCCGAGGAGGTGGGATTTCTCCAGCGTCGTCTTGATCAGGTTCAGGATCGCCCCGCGGCGGCGCTGGGTGAAATCCTCCCCGGCGAGCTTGCGGACGAAGACCCCCTTGCCGCGCACCATCTGGACGTAGCCCTCGGCCTGCAGGGCGCGGTAGATCTTGAGGATGGTCTTGGGATTGACCGCGGCCAGCTCCGCCAGCTCCCGCACCGACGGCAGCGGATCGCCCTCCTGGATCTTGCCGGTGTAGAGCGACGAGATGATCTGGTTCTTGATCTGCTCCTGGAGGGGCATGCCGCAGTCGGCGACGATCCGGAAACTCACCCGCTGCATGGATTCACCTCCCGCGCACGCCGTGGAGCTTCGACCGGCTGGGGCCACCTTTGGGGTGGACGTCCGGAGCGGGGTTTGCTATACTCGGCGTCCCGCTTTCGGGCGGTCGGTCTTTGGATGGTCCCCATCCGCGGAGGAGTACCGAAGTGGTCGTAACGGGGTCGACTCGAAATCGACTTGCCCCGGCAAAACCGGGGCACGTGGGTTCGAATCCCACCTCCTCCGCCATTTTTTCTCCCGTCTCCGACATCTCCACCCGCCATTGCGCCGTCCGTGCTCATCATCGTAATTCGTAATCGTAATTCGTAATCGTAATCGTAATCGAAATCGTAATCGTTGGAAAGTTCCAAAGTTGAAACGTTCGAACGTTCTCGCCCCTCAGTCGCCTCACCCAATCGTCCGCATTCGCCGGACGCATGCCGAAGTTTTAGACGATACTTTGTTGCGCCACATTCATTCCGTCAAGTTGGGTACATTTCGGGATCGGGGTGGTAGCGAGCTTCGGTCTCGAGCCTCGATTATTCAGTTACTCCCAAAATTCTGCTGAAATTTGCCAAAACTTTCACCGGTTTCTTCGCCCCCGATCGTTCATCCCAACACCGACCGGCACCCTCTCCACATTCACGACGAAAATAGCCAGGCGCAGCCCCGCGAACGCGGGGCGGCGCCTGGAAGGCCAACTAGTTGACGCACCGCGCCCCGGGTACGGGGCGCGAGGAAAGAGTGTCGGCGGACTCCACGCTTCCCCGCGCCCCTGTTCAGGGGCGCGTCGTGTTTTTAATTCCGCTGTCCAGGCGCTGCCCCGCGTGCGCGGGGCTACGCCTGGCTATTCTCTTTGAAACTGGACGGGCTTGCCGGAGACCCAGTATCGCGGCCCGGAGCTGAAGTTTACCATCAGGCTCCTTTGGTTCCGGCCCCGCCGGGTTGGGATGACGTTTACTCAGTTACTCTAAATTTTCTGATAATTCTTGACAGGATGTTTTTGACTAACGCCATGAACATGAGCACGATCAAACAGCCGGCAGGCGGGAGGTACCGCGAGCGGCAGCGAGCGGCGCGAGGGGCCAACCGCCTCGATGTCCCGACGCCGCGACACCATTCCATCGCGGTAACAGCAGTGCGTGTCACACGTCCTGGTGTGTCATTGCAGACCCCGCGGCGATGGGTCGACCTTTGACCGGATGGGCATTCAAGCGACACGGACAGAGTGGTTGGGCGCCTGGGGTAAGGCGTGATGAGTGGGCTTTCGCGCCGCTCGCTGCCGCTCGCGGTACCTCCGCGTAGTCAACCGGTAGATCGTGCCACAGGCAGGGGAACGGTGAGTCAGTGAACGGGTACAAGGATCCGGGTTCTGTGATCCAGAACCCAGATCCCAGAACCCAGGTCCGAGTTCCGATATCCGCTGCCCGAACTCCCATGTTCGCGTTACGGGAACGATTCTCAAGTCTCAAGACTTGAGCCTCGATTACGATCACGATTACGATTACGAATTACGATCACGATCACGATTACGAATTACGATTACGAGTACGTCTCACGACCTCGACTCACCTTGCTCCCCTAATCTCCTATCTCCTATCTCCTATCTCCTATCTATGTTCACTGTTCACCGTTCACTGTTCACTGTTCACCAACTCACCGACTGTTTTCCAGCACCTCCTTGCCCGAAGGGAGGGACGCGTCGAGGAACTCGCGGTAGGAGATCCGGCGGTAGTCCGCGGGAACCTGGAAGGCCGCGGCTTCCCCCGCCCACTCGCTGACGTCGGACACTTTCTTCCCGCCCACCGTCCGGCCGGCACTGTAGTCCACCGACTGGAGCTCCAGCCCCCGCAGGAACAGCGTGCCCAGCGCCTCCTGGATCGCCTGCTCGCGCGCGTTGCGCGCCGCGCTTCGGAGCTCCTGCTCGAAGATGGCCGTCACCGCGTGGAAGCGCGCCACCACCTGCCGGAGCCGTTCGGCGGGAAAGTAGTCCCCCGGCCGGATCGCCTCGTCGAGCCAGTATTCACCCTCCAGGCTGTCGCCGAGCCACAGCTTGAAATGACGCGCCGGACGCCCGCCCACCCGCTCGCGCCCCACCTCTTCGAGGCGCGCCGTCGGCGCCGGCGCCGCGATGCCGGGAGGCTCCGGTCGCGGGCCGTACGTGTCCCGGACTCGCTCCGCCAGCCGCGTGATTTCGCGCTCCATTTCCGCCAACATGGCGTCCACCGGACCGCCGCACCAGGTCTTCCCCTCGCGATCCATCAGCACCAGCTGGTCATTCCGCAGGTCGATGATGACCGCGGCGGTTTCGGCCTCCTCTTTCCAGCGCCCGTCGAACCAGTAGATCCGGCTCGTGTCGCGGGTCTCGACGCCGGCGCCGCCGGCAGTGGTCTCCAGGCGGAAGGTCAGGCCCGCCTTGTCGGCGGCTGCGGCGGGGACGGCGGCGGCCAGCGCAGCCAGCCCCCAGGCCAGCAATCTAATGAGTGTCTGTTTCAGGTTCATGGTAGGGATCTCCAAATCGATTCACCGACGCGATCTCGGCCAGGGGCTTGCGCCGGCGCTCCACCGCCACCGGCTCGTCCATCCGGACGCCGCCCGCGGGGTAGCCGACGACGATGAGGCCCAGGATCTGGTGGCTGGCGGGCACCGCCAGCAGCTCCCGCACCCGGCCCTCGGAGAACCAGCCGATCCAGCAGCTGCCCAGGCCCAGGGCGGTGGCCATGAGGCAGATGTGCTCGCCCACGATGCCGATGTCGAGGCGGTGGCAGTCGCGGTCGATCCATCCCGCCGCCTGGTGGATCAGCGGGTGCGGCCTGGCGCAGAGCACCAGCACCAGCGGCGCGGTGTCCATCCACTTGTTGACGCGCGTGCCCACCGGCGCGGCGGTGGCCAGCTCCCGGATCAGCTCCGGCCGGTCCACGGCCACGACGTGCCAAGGCTGGAGGTTGCACGACGACGGCGCCCACTGGGCGGCCTTGAGCAGCACCGCCAGCTGCTCCGGCTCCACGGGCCGGTTGTCGTATCCGCGAACGCTGCGGCGGCAGCGCATCAGGCAGCTGAGATCTTCGGCATTCATGCGGGCGCCCCCGTTGGCTTGAGTCATCCGACGCGCCATTATATAATAGCGGTCCAGACGGCGCCAAACCTATCCCGGGAGCAGTCCATGAGCCATCCGCCCGAACACACCATCGAGGTGCAGTGCCCGCACTGCCAGTCCCGCCTCACCGTGGACCGCGAGACGGGCGAGGTGCTGCTGTCGAAAAAGCATGAGAAGCGGGAGGTCGAGTCGTTCGACTCGGCGGTGGCGAACGCCCGGGAGTGGGACCGCCGCAAGGAAAACCTCTTCGATCAGGCCTTCGAGCAGGAAAAGAAGCGCAAGGACATGCTCGAGAAAAAATTCCGCGAGGCGCAGAAGCAGACCGAAGGGGACGACGCCCCGCCGCCTAAGCCCTTCGACTTCGACTGACGCCCGGTCGCCCACGCCGGCCGCCCCGTCGCCCCGACATTCTATTTTGGAGGAATCATGGCCCCCAGAACCGGACTGAGCCGATCCGCCCTCATCGCCCTGCGGGACTGCCTGCTGCTGAAACCGGACGAACGCGTGCTGATCCTGACCGATCCCACCTGCCACCGCATCGGGCTGGCCCTGCTCAAGGCCGCCCGGAAGATCGGTGCCTACGCCGTGTACACCGAGATGCCGGCCATGGAACGCAACGGCCAGGAACCGCCGCCGGCGCTGGCCGAGCTGATGAAGGGCTTCCCGGCCGTGGTGGCGGCCACCAGCAAGTCGCTCACCCACACCGATGCCCGCCGCGAGGCGTGTCGCGCCGGGGCGCGGGTGGCCACCATGCCGGGCATCCTGGAGGAAACCATGGTCCGATGCCTGGCCGCCGATTATTACGCCATCGCCGAGCGGACCGAGCGGGTCACCCGGCTACTCAACGACGGCCACCGGGTGCGCGTGACCACCGCCGCGGGGACCGACCTGGCGTTTTCCATCGAAGGCGTGAACGCGATCTCCTCCACCGGGCTCATCCACCAGCCGGGCGCCTTCGGCAACCTGCCGTCGGGCGAGTCGTACATGCGTCCGCTCGAGGGAACCGCCGAGGGCGTCGTGGTGGTGGACGGCTCCATGGCCGGCGTGGGCAACCTGCTGGCCATGGGCGAGACCATCCAGATCGCCGTGAACGCGGGCGTCGCCACCACCATCACCGGCCGCGAGGCCGCGCGGAAGCTCGACGGGCTGCTCCGCGCCGTGAGTCCCGACGCGTACACGGTCGCCGAGTTCGGCGTGGGCACCAACGACGCCGCGCAGATTATCGGCAACATCCTGGAAGACGAGAAGGTGATGGGCACGATCCACATCGCCTTCGGCAACAACGTCTCCATGGGCGGCACGGTCAACGTCCCCATCCACCTGGACGGCATCATCCAGTCGCCCACCGTGGAGCTGGACGGCCGGCTCCTGATGGACAACGGTCGACTGTTGCTGGATTGATCGGGCGCTGTCGCGCGTCCCGGCGCCGGCCGCCGCCTACTCCGCGACGAGGCGGTGAAAGCGCTTCTTGCCCAGCTTGATGACGACGGCGCCGTCCGCCAGGTCCGCCTCACCGAGGCGACGGGCGGCGCTCTCCACCTTCCGGTCGTTGACGGTCACCCCCCCCTGGCTGACGAGGCGGCGGGCTTCGCCTTTGGACGGCACGAGCCCGGTCTCGATGAGCGCCTGGACGATGTCCAAACCGTCGGTGAAGCGCGCGCGGGGGATCTTCGTCGACGGGATGATGTCGGCGGCCTCGGCGCGGATGCCGGCGACGGCCGACGACGTGGCCACGCGCCCCTCCGGATCGGCCGAGCCGAACTGGCCCACCGCCGACAGGTACGCCTGGCGGGCCTTCTCCGGCCCGTGGGCCAGCGCGGTCGCCTCGTAGGCAAGGATCTCCTTGGCCCGGTTCAGCAGCGGCGGCTGCAGCGCCCCGAGGCGCCGGACCTCGTCCATGGGAAGCAGCGTGAACAGGCCGAGAAAGCGCGCCACATCGGCGTCCTCAGTGTTGCGCCAGAACTGGTAGAAATCGAACACCGGGGTTCGCGCCTCCGCCAGCCAGACGGCGCCGGCGACGGTCTTGCCGAACTTCTCGCCGCTGGCGTTCATGAGCAGCGGGAACGTCAGGCCGTACGCCTGCCGGTTGAGCATCCGCCGGCACAGGTCGGTCCCCGCCACGATGTTCCCCCACTGGTCCTGCCCGCCCATCTGGACGAGGCAGTCGTGATCGCGCATGAGCACGTAGAAGTCATACGCCTGCAGGAGCTGGTAGTTGAACTCGAGGAAGGTGAGGCCCGTCTCGAGCCGGATCCGGTACGATTCGGCGGTGAGCATCCGGTTCACGCTGAAGTGGCGGCCGACGTCGCGCAGGAATTCGATGTAGTTGAGGGGGAGCAGCCAGTCGGCGTTGTTCAGCATCAGCGCCCGGTCCGCGTCGAACGAGATGAAACGGGCCAGCTGCCGCTGCATGGCGTCGCCGTTGGCGCGGATCCGCTCCAGGGTCATCATCTGGCGCAGCTCGCACTTGCCGCTCGGGTCGCCCACCATGCACGTGCCGGCGCCGATGAGGATGAGGGGCCGGTGACCGGCGCGCTGCATGTGCACCAGGGCCATGATGGGCACCAGGCTGCCCACGTGGAGGCTGTCGGCGGTGGGGTCGAAGCCGATGTAGCCGGTGACGGAGCGCCCCTGCCCGAACAGTTCCCGCAGGGCCGGCTCGTCGGTGCACTGGTAGACGAAGCCCCGCTCTTCCAGGATATCGTACAGGTTCTGCGCGCTCATGGTGTTCCTCTCCGCCCGTCAATGGCCGATTATTATACCAACCGGCGGGTCGCAGCGGATATGAAAAAATCGAGGCCGCCCCCGGGGGCGGCCTCGATGTGAACGGTCGGTTTTTGTCAGGCGGATCACGCCAGCGGCTTGCCGCAGCCGGAGCAGAACTTCGCTCCCGCCGCGTTTTCGACGCCACAGGCGCACTTGACCGGCGCGGCGGCCAGGGGCGCGCCGCACGCCGAGCAGAACTTGCCGCCCGGCGGGTTGTCCGCCTTGCACTTGGGGCACGGGTTCAGGCTCACCGACTGGCCGCAGGCGGAGCAGAACTTCGCCCCCGGCGCCACCGCCGCCGCCTTGCAGTGCGGGCACACGGCCGCGGCGGCGCCCTGGGCGGTGCCGGCCGCCTGGCCGGCGGCCATCGCCTGGGAGATCATCCCGGGCATCATCATGCCGAATCCGGCGCCCATGCCGAGGCCCATGCCGGCGCCGGCCCCGCCTTCACCGCCGCCCTGTTCGGCGGCTTTCTCCATCGCCTTGGCGGCCTTGAACTGCATAAAGCGTCCCATGTCGCCCACGGCGCCCATGCCGGCCCGCTCGTCGATCATCTTCTGAACTTCTTCGGGCGGCGTGATGGCCGTGATGAAGAAGTCCACCAGCTCGATGCCGTACTTGCTGAAATCATCGGTGATGCGCGACTTGCAGGCGACGCCCAACTCATCGTAGATGCTCGGCAGGTCGAAGATGCTCTCGAGGTTTTCGCCCAGGACATCGTTAAGCCGGGCGACGATGAAGTCACGGAAATAATCCTCGATGCCGTCGGTGGTGACCACGCCCCGCGTCCCCACCACCTCGGCCACGAACACTCGCGGATCGCGCACCTTGCACGAGTACTTGCCGAAGGCGCGCAGCCGGACCATGGCCAGATCCTTGTCGCGGAACACGATGGGCTCCTTCGTCCCCCATTTGAAATCGAGGAAGGTCTGCAGGCTGACGAAGTAGACCTGGGCCCGGAAGGGCGAGGTTCCGCCGAACGGCTTGCCGATGAGTCCGCCGAGCAGCGGGATGTTCTGGGTGGTCAGGGTGTGACGCCCGGTGAGGAAGGTGTCCAGCGCCTTGCCGTCGCGGAAGAAGACGGCGGCCTGGTTTTCCTGCACGATGAGCTGGGCGCCCAGCTTGATGTCGGCCGAGCCGCCGCTCTCGGGCCAGCGGTGGACGAACTCCTTGCCGGTGTTGTCGAAATACTGAATGATTTCAAGCGCCATGTGGATATCCCTCTACGGTTCGGATTCGGTCACTCACCGGCCAGGCCGCGAATGGAATTCTCGCGGTCGTTCCACCGGCTGTCCAACGCTTCGAGCCGGTCCCGGCAGCCGTCCAGCGCCTCCTGGAATGCGTCGGCGTCCTTGGCCAGGCCGCGCAGCGTGGCCAGCGCGGCCACCAGCTCCTCCACGTCCTGGAGGGCCGCCTGGTCGAAAGCGTAGAGCTGGTCCAGTTCGGCCTCGCGGACCTTGACGGCGTCGAAGAAGCCGCTGTAGCCGTGGCTGGCGTAGCGGATCTTGCTCTCCACCTGGTCCAGCAGATTGCTCACCGGCGTCACCCCGCTCAGCAGCTTGACCTTGCCGGCGTCGGTCACCGCCCGGGTCGCCTTGCGGAGGCTCTTTTTCCCTTCCATCAGCCGCTGGCTGACAAACTGCCGCAGCAGGTGGTCGGTTTCCCGGCGGTATTCCTTCTCCAGGTACCCCTTGAAACCGGGAATTTTCAGCAGGATGTTCTCGAGCCAGTTGCGCTGGCTGCCGCTCTTCTCTCGTGGATCCATGGACATCTCCTTGTGAAAGATCACGGCATCTGTTTGCCGCGGGGTTCATTGATAGCAGCCGGCACCCGCGCCGGCGGCTCAGATCACGGTGTTGTCCGGCAGGACAGTGTTCTTCGGGATGATCACGATCCCGTCGCACACCACATACTGGTCGGTCTCGAAGTTCTGCACGTTGTCCTTGTTGAGGATCTGGACGTTGTTGCCGATGCGGACGTTCTTGTCCAGGATAGCCCGGCGGATGGTGCAGTAGTTGCCGATGCCGATGTCGGGCCGGCCCAGACGGCGGTTTTCGTTGAGCATGGCCGTGTCTTCGAGGTAGTCGGCGCCCATGATCATGGAGTCCCGGATCTCGGTGCCGCTCCCCACCCGCGAGCGGATGCCCAGGATGGAATTCCAGACCAGCGCCCCGCTCAGCACGCACCCTTCCGAGACGATGGAGCTGTGGATCTGGCAGCGGAAGATCTTCGAGGACGGCAGGAAGCGGGCATGCGTGTAGACAGGGTAGGCGGCGTCATAGATCTCGAACTCGGGGTTGGCCTTCGTCAGCTCCAGGTTGGCCTGGTAGAACGATTTGATGGTCCCGATGTCGGACCAGTAACCGTCGAAGGGGTAGCCGTAGACATTCAGGTTCTTGATGGCGTGGGGGATGATGTCCTTGCCGAAGTCGTTGAACCGCTCGCTGCGGAGCAGTTCGGCCAGCACGTCGGTGTTGAACAGGTAGATGCCCATGGAAGCCAGATACGGCTTGGCGTTGAGCACCGCGTGGTATTTCTCGGGGATCGCCGCGATTTCCTCCGCCGTGAGACGCAGCGGCGCCGCCCGATCCAGCGGCGGCTTCTCGACGAAGTCCACGATGCGGGTGTTCCGGTCCACCTTCATGATGCCGAAGCCGGGCACGTCCGCCTCGGACACGGGGATCATGGCCACGGTGACGTCGGCGCCCTTCTCCAGGTGGAACCGGAAGAAGTCGCGGTAGTCCATGCGGTAGAGCTGGTCCCCCGAGAGGATGAGGAGGTGGCTGGTGTGGCCCGTGTCAAAATGCCGGAAGCACTTGCGCACGGCGTCGGCCGTCCCCTGGAACCAGTCGCGCGACTCGTGGGTCTGCTCGGCGGCCAGGATGTCCACGAAGCCGTCGGTGAACATGTCGAAATGGTAGGTCTGGGCGATGTGCCGGTTGAGCGACTCGGAATTGAACTGGGTCAGGACGAAGATCCGCCGGATGTCCGAGTTGAGGCAGTTGCTGATGGGGATGTCGATGAGGCGGTACTTGCCCGCCAGAGGGACGGCGGGCTTGGAGCGGTCCTTGGTCAGCGGGTACAGCCGGGCGCCCTGACCGCCGCCCAGGATGATGGCACTCAGGTTCTTCATTCACGCCCCCTCGGTAGCGGTGCCCACATTATAAGCGGAAAAACTGGTCACGACGCAAGGGAAATGCTGTTTTCTTCAGGGGATATCCCACCGCTCGCCATCAGGCAGGGCTGCGCGGCCGCGGAGCGGGCCGTCAGGATCGCGGGCGGGAGTCTTCCGCCGCTGGATCGAGCTGGTCCACGTCGGCCTGCTCCACGATCTCCAGTCCGTAGCCGTGCAGCGCCGTGAACCGGCGTGGATGGCTGGTGAGCAGGATGATGCGATCCAGTCCCAGCGAGCTGAGGATCTGGGCCCCGATGCCGTAACTCTTCTGGTCGTCCTGCTGGTACAGCTCCGCGCCGTAGGAGTAGCCGGGGCCGTGCGCGCCGACGCGGCAGGCGCGAATCTCCTGCAGCAGGCGCGGCTCGTCCTGTCCCACCCGCAGGTAGAGCACCACGCCCCGGCCCCGGGCCTGGATGAACTGCAGGCATCTGCGCAGGTAGGCGCCGGACGGATTGTGGCGCGACAGGAAGACGTCGCCCGGGACCGACTCGGCATGCACCCGCACGTGGACCGGCTCGCCGCCCCGGACGTCGCCCATGACCATGGCCAGGTGCTGGCGGTGGTTCAGGCGGTTCTGAAACACCCGGGCGGTGAAGCGGCCGAACTCGGTGTCCAGTTCGGCGCTTTCGACTTCGGTGACGAACTGCTCCGTGCGGAGCCGGTACTGAATCAGGTCGGCGATGCTGACGATCTTGAGGTGGAAGCGCTTGGCGAACTCGCGCAGCTGAGGCAGGCGGGCCATGGTCCCGTCCGGGTTCATGATCTCGCAGATCACGCCGGCCGGGTACAGCCCGGCGATCCGGGCCAGGTCCACGGCCGCCTCGGTCTGGCCGGCGCGCTCCAGCACGCCACCCGGGCGGGCCCGCAAGGGGAACACATGGCCCGGCCGGGCCAGGTCACACGGCCGCGTGGCGGGATCGATGGCCGCGCGGATGGTGGTGGCCCGGTCGGCGGCCGAGATGCCGGTGGTCACCTCGCGCTTGGCCTCGATGGACACGGTGAACGCCGTCCCGAAATTCGACGTGTTTTCCGTGACCATCAGCGGAATCTGCAGCTCCTCCAGGCGCTCGACTGTGAGCGGCAGGCAGATGAGTCCGCGGCCGTGCATGGCCATGAAATTGACGGCTTCGGGAGTCACCCGTTCCGCGGCCAGGGTCAGGTCGCCCTCGTTCTCCCGGTCCTCGTCGTCAATGACGATGACCATCCGCCCGGCGCGGATGTCCTCGATGGCTTCTTCGATGCGGTCCAGTGTCACCGGCTGACGTCCTCCCGAATCCGAATCCGCCCAATTGTAATACAGTCGCCCGCCGAATGGAACCGGCGAGCGGCGCGGTCGTGTCCGGTGTCGGGTGGTTCAAACGCCGGCCGTCCCTCCCGGCGCGGCGTCATCCAGGTCGGCCGGGTTCTCGATCCCCTTGCCCAGCGCCCGGGTCAGCACCGTGATGCCCAGCAGGAACAGGAACGTGGACACGTGGATGCAAATGGCCCACCCGGCATGCTCCGCCAGGTGCTCGCGCATGCCGGGCAGGAAATCGTACTCCTCGAGATAGACGACGTTCCAGTGAGCGTCGAGGACGGGATACGCGTCGAGGAAGAATCCGCGGCCCCGGTGCGTCTGGTGGAAGCGGTCCGGCGCGTCCAGCGGCAGCCGCGACAGGGCGGTGTCCCCCCAAATCACCCGGCCGGTCCGGTCCGCCAGCAACACCCGCCCCCGCTCGGGCAGCAGCGCCTGGTTGCGGATGAACTCCTCGACGATGGGTCGGGCGCCGCATCGGAGCATGAGCCAGCCGGCCTCCCGGCCGTCGGCCAGGAAGATCCGCTCCCCCATGGTGAACCACGGCTCCGCCGAATCCGTGAACAGCCGGGTCACCCCGAACGAGTCCCGCGCCCAGCCGTCCAGCCCCTGCTCCGATCCCACGTAGAAGGCGGTCCGGCTGCGGAAATCGGCGTCGTCGCGGGAAACGAACTCCAGGTTCCGAATCCCGTCGTGGGACTTGAGAACCAGGAGCAGCAGCTCGTCGATCGCATCCCGGTTCTCCGGGATCATCCGGATCCGCCAGGCGCAGAGCCGCTGGACCTGGCGCAGCTCGTCGAGCTGCGCCTGGATCTTCATGCCGTGCACCTTGTTCCAGTAGGTCCGGTTGCGGATCCACTGGGTGCGCGCCGCCTCACGGTGCTGAAACCACGCCTGGTACGCCAGCACCGCGTGGACCGGCAGCGGCAGCAGGCACAGCACCAGCGCCGCCACGACGAGCCAGTTGCTCTGGAAAACCAGTGTCCGGCGGCTCCAGAGGCCCCAGCGGTTCTCGATCAGGACGCCCATGCGGCGCGCCTCGGGCGGGATGAACTGGAAAATGAGCTCGCCCGGGAACACGAGGAGGACGGCGAAGTAAAGGCTCGTGGACAGCAGCAGCTCCCACCCCGGCGCCTCCACCCACTGCAGGAAGTACACCTGCCGGAACACCGCGTAAAACAGCCCGTTCACCAGGGGCACCAGCACCAGGCCGGCCGCCCCGTACGTCAGCAGCGCCCGCACTTCCAGGCGACGCATCCGGGCGAAGCAACGGTCCCGCACGATCGGCACCACCGTGCCGTTGATCATGTGCACCGCCAGCGAGGCCAGGTACAACGCCGCCGAGTGCTCCCCCGGCCGGATGAGGTATGCCGCGGTGACGGCGATGAACGGGCTGACGACTCCGCCCCAGATGCCGAACAGGATGCCCCCGAGGATCACCAGCACGTAACTCGGGTCGATGAGCACGGGGACAGAGCCGAGGAACACCCGCACCGGGCCGATGAGCACCCCCGGGAACAGGAGGACGGCCCAGAACAGGCTCACGGCCAGAATCTTCCAGCTGAATTCATCCGATGACAGCGTCATCCGGAGCTTCCGTCGCGGCACGAGAATGGAGATACCCATCCAAAGTACCAGAACGCCCCCGCGTTGCAAAGGGAAAACATCTGTGCTACCATCGCACCACAATTGCTACCCCCACGGACTTTTGCCTGAAGACGCCGGGTTTTGCGGAACGGGCGAAACGGGAGATGAGATGGGAGACTCCGCGTACCAAACCGATTTGAACCAGCTGGTGACCTCGTTTTTCAAGTACCTGAGCGACGAAATCACCCCGGCCAACGCCCAGGACACCCTCCAGCTCGTCCTGCGCACCGAAGGGAAGGGCCTGCTGGACCCGGCCCAGGTAGCCAAGCTTTGCAACCACTGGGCTGTCGGCCAGAACAAGAAATCGGGCATCCCCATCTACCAGTGCCTCGGCACCACCGTCCTGCGGATCTACCAGGCCGATTCCTTCTGTTCCCTGCGCCTGTTCCAGCTGGACAAATTCATCAAGCCGTTCATCAACGAGTTGTACCGCCTCTGCCCGGCGGAAGAGCGGGACATCTTCAAGGAGGAACTGCCCAACATCAAGCGCCAGTTTCTCAAATCGCTCGAGGCGGAAACCCAGACGGCCATGCCGGAATACGAGGTCCAGTTCCACGTGGACGACACCACCCAGGTCACGGAGGGCGAGTGGATCCAGATCACCGGCGAGCGGTTCGCCCTCCTCATGGACAAGCTGACCCCGGTCATCGACGACGCCGCGCTGGCCCCGGACGCCCGCCGGGCCCAGGTTCACGAGTTGATGGAGGAGATCCAAAAAACCTTCACCAACATCATCCACGACCAGACCCTCAAGGACCGGCTGATCGCCCTGATCGAGAAGGCTCGCCTGCTGCTCAACCGGCGGCACATCGAGGCGGCCAACGAGATCCTCGGGTTCGTGGCCCAGACGGTGGATCAGCGCAAGGACCAGTTCCTGGAGCGGGAAGTCGCCAGCGTGCTCACCCTGAGCTCCATCGACACCTCCTTCCTCGACGAGTACCTCCGCGATCCGGAGCGGAAGAAAATCCTGAAACCCTTGTTCTCCAACATTTTCGAGACCCGCCCCACCAACCTGCTGGGCAGCCTGGTCCAGGAGCAGGGCGCCGAGGGGCGCAAGCGCCTGCTGCAGTTCCTGACAGTCTACGAACCGGAGATCTTCTACCAGATCATCGCGGAGCTCCAGAGCCAGCAGTTGACCCGCTGGTACTACAAGCGCAACCTGATCTACCTGCTGGGCCGGCTGCAGAAGCCGGCGGATTTCCCCGTGCGGGACATCCTCGACATGATGCTCGCCTACATCCATCCGGACGTCTTCCCCGCCCTGACGCAGGAGGCGGTCCGCAGTTACCTCAACTTCGACACCATGGGCGGGCTGCAGCTCGTGCTTCAGATCGCCACGGCGCCGCACGTCTCGGACGCCATCCGGCTGGAGAAATTCTACAAGCCCGAGGTGTTGGACGAGTTCAAGTCCAGCGTCCTGAGGGGCGCCGGCGAGTTCGATTTTTCCAAGCAGACGCGGGCCGTCCAGATGATCCTGGACGCCATCCGCCAGGAACTGGGCAAGGCGACCGTCGTCATGGGCCGCGTCATCGGGGGTTTGAACCCGAAGGTGGTCACCGGTCTCATCGAGCTGCTGTCGACCACGCCGTCGCGCCAGGCCGAGGACGGATTGAAGAGCGTTGCGGGGGACTTCAAGATCGCCGTGGTCCAGACCGCGGTCCAGCAGACGCTGGAGGCGATGGCCAGGGAGCGGAAAACGTTCCTCTGAGATGCGAGGGGATGCCCGGGATCACGGGCCGGAATCGGTGCGCCAATACTCTTCCGCAAAGACGGGCAGTTCGATCACATAGCCGATGCCCTTGCCGGTTTCGGCCTCGGTGAAGATCACGCCGCCGTGGTTGCGGACCACGTTGAAGCAGAATGCGAGCCGGACGCTGGCGTCTTCAAGCGGCTGGTCCGGAGCCTGGACGGGCGCCCGGACTTCCGGCATGTTCGACGGCACGACGCCGGGGCTGCCGTCGGTGATCACGACCTGGACCATTTCGAGGCGTTTGAGCATCGCGATGTCGAGGACGCCGCCGCCATGGTCCTGAGCCAGGGTTTGGGCGGCCAGATCGATCAGGGTGCGGAACACCTGGGCGATATTCTCGCGCTCGAGGTACAGCTCGGGCAGATCCGGTTCCATGTTCAGGTTCAGCGTCACGCCCAGCCTGTGGATCATGGGCCGGAGTTCGGCCGCCAGACGCTCGAGGAGCGCGTTCAGCCGGACCGGCACCTTCTCCAGGGGGCGGCGCTCGGCCGAGGCCACCAGGTTCTTGACGATGACGATGGCCCGCGTCAGCTCCCGATCGATCTTGCCCAGAATATCCCGCGCCCCCTCGTCGTCGGCCAGCTTCCGGCCCAGCATCTGGACGTAGCCGGACACCGCGGCCAGCGGATTGTTCAGCTCGTGGGAGATCCCCTCGATCAGCGAGCCCACCGATGATACCCGCGTCTGGAGGCGCTCCTGCCGGGCCATTTTCTTCTCGCCCGTGATGTCCTTGGCGACAATGATGGCGCCCTGGAAGCCCGACACCGAATCGTGCAGCGGCGTGGCCACGAGGCGGATCACCTTGCCGTATGGATCGGCCAGCGGCAGCTCGATCTCCATCAATTCCTGCCCCTGCCGGCCCAGCCGGTCACAGATCGTCCCCTGCACCTCGCTGAACTTGTCGAAGAACGCGCCCTTCTCGAACTCGCTCAGACCGCCGAGGAAGACCTTTCCGGACGGGTTCAGCAGGGTCAGGTGAAAGTCGTCGGTCATCAGCATGACGCCGTCGGCCAGCTTCTCCATCAGCTTCTGGAGGCCGAGACCGGACATCCGGCTCAGGTCCCCGGCCTGCCGCCGCCGGCACCGGTCCAGGTTCAGCAGACTGGAGATCACTCCCGCGATGACCGAGAAGAACTGGATCTCGTGCCGGGACACCCGCCGGTGGTTGCCGGCGGCGACATTCAGCACGCCCCACACCCGGCCGGGGAGCCGAAGCGGCACCGCCAGGTGGGTTCGGATCACGGTCCCGGCCGCGGGTCCGAAGCACGGTTCAAGGCGCTTGAGCGAGATGGGCTGGGCCGTGCGGAAGACGTGGTCCATCACCGCCGCCCGCAGCTCGGCATTCCGCTCGGGATCCACCGTTTCGCGGGCCACGCCCTTGTGGGCGATGAGCTGGGCCGGCCCGGACTCCTCCGGCTGGTGGTAGATCCAGACTGCGGTGTAGTCGCGGAAGCTCAGAATCAGGTCAAAGATGCGCTCCAGGTTGATCTGGATGTTGTCCTGTTCGGCCACGTGCTGGAACACGTCCACCAGGGTGAGGAGCATTTCCTGGTACACGTACACGATGTTGCTGGGGGGATTGCTCGCGTCTGAACCCATTTAAGCCGCCGGACTCGATCTTTTTCTTGACCCTGTTTGCAAATTTACTTAAAGTATCAATATCTTGTGACAGACGTTACGGTTTCATGAAGGAATCGCTTTTATTCGAAGAGGCCCTCGGCGAATTCGGGAAAGGCCTCTATCACAAGGCCATCGCGTCTTTCCGCGAAGCCGCCGCCCGGGATTCCGACGCCGACGGCACGTACGCGTCCCTCTCTAAAGGTTTCATTCTAGAATGCTACAAGCTCCTTGGCATCAAATATACCTCACAACAACTGCACAAGCAAGCGCTGGACATCCTGGGCCAGGGGCTGACCGAATACCCGGACCACAGCATCCTGCTGCTTTACAAGGGGATCATTCTCAACAACTCGGGTAACTTCCCGGCCGCGGTGCGGGTGTTCGAGACGATCTTCACCCGCGAGCCCCACTTCCCCAGCATCCGGATCTGCCTGGGGATCGCCCGCCTGAACCTGGGCAGCCTGGACCGCACCGAAGAGATCCTGCACGACGCCATCGCGCTGCCTCCCTTTGATGCCACGGTGTATCACCTGCTGGCCATCGCCCGGTTCCGGCGGCGCATGTACCCCGAGGTCGAGAAGATGGTTCTGCGGGCCCTGGAATTCAAGCGTCCCTTCCCCGAAGCCCAGATGGACCTGATGGCCGCTTACATTGTGCTCAAGCGCTACGCGGACGCCTTCCGGATCCTGGAGGAGCTGATCCCGTTCCTCAAACAGCGGAACCGCTTCCAGATCCCCCTCGGTTTCCTCGCCCGGCAGCTGCGGCTGGACGCCGGCCACCCGCTGCTGCGCAAGTATCCGTTACCTAAAAATGAGATCGACGTCTCCGAGGCCGCCGTGCACAAGTGGGTGGACGAGCGGTTCCACAAGACCATCGAGATTGACGTGCAGGCTCTGCCTTTCCAGGACCCGGAGGGGGACATCATCCGCAACTCCTGGTTCCGCCAGCTCCTGGTGAAGCACTACCAGAATCTGCTGGTGGACGGCGTGGACCTGCCGGAAGTTTACTTCCGCCTGGGCCGCGAGGCCCAGCGCCTCAAAAAGCACTCCGAGGCGCTGGAGTACTTCCGCCGGTGCCTGCTCCGCAATCCGAAGTTCGTGCCCGCCCGGATCAGCATGGGCTTCTGTTACAAGGATCTGGGGCGCGCGGCAGAGGCTCTGGAGAAGTTCGAGGAGTCGTACCGCGACTTCAAGACCATTCCCGAAACCATCCTGTTCAGCAACGAGTCGCCGGACGACGAGAAGATCGGCGCCGAAAAGGCCGATCTGCTGCGCGCCGAGGTCCACATCCTGAACCTGGCTCTGGGGCAGAATCCCGGCTTCGCCGACCTGTACTATAACCTGGGCCGGCTCTACTACTACCTGGAGCAGCCCGACGAGGCGTATCAAAATTTCGAGAAGGCGTGCACGCTGAATCCGTTTTTCATCCGCGCCATCATCGGCCAGGCGCTCACGCTGATGCAGCTGAACCAGACTGAAAAGGCCAGCGCGCTGCTCAACTCCCTGACCACCCGCAACAACCTGTTCTGGAAGGTGGTGTACAACCTGGCGGTCCTGCACCGCCAGGCCGGCAACGTCCCCCGGGCCCGCGAGCTGCTCGAGGAGCTGCTTCCCCTGGAGAACGAGTTCGCCGCCATGGCCCGCGACCTGCTGGCCAAGCTGCCGTCCTGAGATACCTCACCGATGTACACGCGCAGGCCGCGTCCAGCGAACGCGGCCTGCGGTAGAATCCAAAGGCGCGTCCCGCGCCGATCCAAAGCGCAGTCCAGCCTGCGCACTCCAAACTCCTAACTCCTAACTCCTAACTCCTAACTGTTTACTGTTCGCGCAGCGTAACGTCGCTCCGGATCCGCGCGCGGAGCGATTTCGCTAGCGCGCAAGCGCCCTGGAGTGCGGTGGCTCGACACCGCTTTGGATTCCGGATTGTCTCAACGCCATGAGTGTGCGAATATCGGAACGAATCCAAAGGCGCGTCCCGCGCCGAATCAAAGCGCAGTCCAGCCTGCGCACTCCAAGGCGCGGGCCGCATACGGCCCGCGCTATCCAAAGCGCAGACGTGTCTGCGCACTCCAAACTCCTAACTGTTTACTGTTTACTGTTCGCACGGTGACCATCCGAGGTCCGCAGCAGGATCCCGCCGCGCCGGCGGCGGCGGCGTGTAGCCCGGACCGAAAGGTCCGGGAAGTCGAGGCGCGCGGAAGGGCAGAAAGCTCCGTAGGAGCGACGGGGAAAGGGGAGACGAAGTTGTGTCAAGTATCTTCTGCAAAAAGGTAGGGGGTAACTCCAAGGCTTCTCCTGGCGTTGCCCCTCCCCCGAGGGGGAGGGGCAACGCGGCGCGCCGTCGCCGGCTCATGCCGCCTCGCCGTGGCGGAGCCGCTCCTTCTTGTGCTCCCGCAGCTCCTCCATGT